>JAEAMG010000097.1_pt1 | contig 134778 bp, 124 predicted proteins | sample 8958741 | NCBI WGS metagenome assembly JAEAMG01 (sample SAMN16933256, study PRJNA681125) | bioreactor sludge metagenome | isolation source: anaerobic bioreactor treating anionic surfactant - SDBS | place: India: Bengaluru | collected 2019-02-28
ACGGCCGTTCGCGATAGAATCATCGTTACCCGCAGGGCCCGATACACGGTCGATTACACTTTAGTAGCCACCGGAACCGCGCCGAAGAGGCTTCCCTCGCTCGAGACCTGCTCAAGGGTGGTTTACGAATACAGGGATATCCCCCCGGGAACGGAAGTTGTCGCCATCTACGGTGCCGGAGATATGGCCTTCGACGGCGCCGTCAGAGCAAGCCTGAGAGGAAGTAGAACCTTGCTTTTCGCCAGAGGCGAGACATTAAGGGCGATAGAGGCATTGAAAGTATCGGCGGAGAAGGCGGGGGTCGAGTTGCACAGGGCCGAACCTATCCTGCGGACCGAACCAGACGAAGCATTATTGAAGATCACGACCGCGCTGAACGTTTATTCGGTTGACGCTTTGCTTATATGTATTGGTAGAGAGTCCCTTCTTCCGAGGATCGATTCGGACAGATGCGAGATAATCGGCGATGCCAGGGGCGAGATCTACAGGCAAGCCTCCATAGCTATCGGAGACGGTATAAAAAGCGCCATGAAAATAGCGCTGGAAGGGTGATGAATCATGAAGATAATAGAGAGTTTCGGAAAGGAAGAACTGGCTATCGTACATGCCGGAGAGACTTCACGGGCTTCGTGGGTGGAGTTCGTCGAATCTCTGCAGCCACCGCTTCCACGCGAAGAGAAGTGGGTTCTGATCGTCTCCACGATGGACGGCTGCCCTGTTCAGTGCGCCTTTTGCGATGCCGGCGGGGCGTACAGGAGAAATCTTAGCAGTGAAGAGATACTGGAACAGATAGATTACATGGTGAGCCGCAGATACGGTTCCACCGTCAACGTGAAGAAATTCAAGATCCAGTTCGCGAGAATCGGAGAGCCTGCGCTAAACCCTTCCGTCCTGGAAGCGCTTGAAATGCTTCCCCAAAAGTACGACGCTCCGGGTCTCTTACCCTCGATCAGCAGTATCGCTCCGGCAAGCTCAAAAGGCTTTTTTGAAAAGCTATACACGATAAAAGAGAGGCTTTACAGGGGAAGGTTTCAACTCCAGTTCTCGATACACTCCACCGACATAGCCCAGCGCGACTGGCTGATTCCCGTAAGAAAATGGAGCTTCGAAGAGATAGCCGACTACGGAGCTTACTTCTGCGGTCCGACCGACAGGAAGATAACGTTGAATTTCGCTCTTTCTACCATGTCTCTGGTCGATAGCGACATAATTTCGAGATTTTTCGACCCGCGCAAGTTTCTCGTGAAGATAACGCCCGTGAATCCGACGTACCGCTCCCATGAAAAGGAAATCAAGACGGCGGTTGAAGACGACGGCTCGCTACTCTTGCACGCTAGCTTTGTAGATGGTCTTCGCGAGAAGGGCTTTGAGGTCATAGTGAGCGTGGGTGAGCCCGAAGAAAACCGAATAGGCAGCAATTGCGGGCTGTACATTCGCAGACATATTGACAGAATGAAGGAAAGTCCCGAAATGTATTCCTTCGTAAAGTCGAAGAATGATCCCGAAAGATCGGACAGTGACCACGGCGTACCGAAATGAAGTCCTGTGTTGTTTAAAGCCTTAAACAAAACTGAAGATACTCTTGCAGTCTGTATTCACCGGCCAGATCTGAAGGCCTCGGCAAGTTCTTTCATGTACGGATCGATGTGACTGAAGTAAAGTTTCAGTCCGCTGCAAAGGTAGTTAAGTCCGGCCTCCCCTTCAAGGGTCCTTACGAACCTGTTTTTCGGACATTCTCCGTGACAGGCAAACAAGTATTCGCATCTGTGACAGTAATCGGGAAGCGTCGCCGCCTTGGAAATACCGAATACCGTCTGCGACGTCGAGTTCACCATATCGATCAGTCTCTTGTTCATTATGTTTCCCAGCAAGTGTTCGGGATATACGAAGTGGTCGCACGAGTAGATACTTCCGTCGGCCTCTATCGCCAGCGCGCGTCCGCAGATCTCGGCGAAGATGCACAGCGAAGATTGCATACCCAGCCACTGACCGAGGGCACACTCGAAAAGGAAGACAAAGACACGACCGATATCGTTTCTGTACCAAATATCGAAGACACCGTTCAAGAAGCGCCCGTAATCCTGTGGAACTACCGACCAGTCCGTTGCGATCGACCCGGCTTTTGCCGGCAAAGCCTCGTTCGTGCCGATTATAGGCATCGAACTCTCGGCAATAAAGGTGGTGGGCCTCTCCTTGAAGATCTTCGGCTCGACCAGCGGAATGAACTGCATTCTCGTCGAACCCACCGAATCCCTCAGAAAGCGATACACCTCACCCGGGAATTTTGCGTTGATCCTGTTGACAACCGTGAGCGTGTTGAAATCTATGCTGTATCTATGAAGAAGCTTTGTGGCGTTGAAGACTCTCTTGAAAGTGGGACCCCCGTCTTTCGAGACACGATACACGTTGTGGAGCCGCTCGGGACCGTCGATGCTTATGCCGACCAGAAAGTTGTACTCTTTGAGAAACTCGCACCATTTCTCGTTCAGCAGGGTTCCGTTGGTTTGCAGGTCGTTGGCAATCTTTTTTCCCGGAGGACAGTACAATCTTTCGTACTCTATTACCTTTTTGAAGAAATCTATCCCGAGTAGCGTAGGTTCTCCGCCCTGCCAGGTGAAGACTATCTCCGAAACATTCTGAGAGTTTATGTACTCGTAGATGAACCTCTCCAGTACTTCCTCGCCGATGACCTTCCTGCTGTTGATCAATTCCTGTTTGTGGAGGTAGAAGCAGTAAGCGCAATCGAGGTTGCACAGCGCCCCGGTTGGCTTGGCCATGACATGAAAGGCCTGCACTTTGTGCTGATCATTTCTCTTGAGCGGTTCCTGTCGCATATTTTTACCTCCGGCCGATTGAACTCCGGTAGCTTCGAAGCCTTCCCGTCAACTCTGGAGATCTCAACCGCCAATCAATTGGATTCATTCCTTTAAAGTTAGATCGGGCTCAGCTTCTTTGGTACAATAATACAGGAAAAGTGTACCTAAATATGCTATCCACTACTCACCATGGCTCTTAAGAGGCTCGAAACACATAATTTGGGTTCCGGGGCATCCTCCATCGACGGAAAATGTATAATTGAAGTGTCATTGATTGAGAGGTGAGTTTAATGAGGGTTAGAAAGCAGCAATCCTTTCCGGTCTTCAGGATCATCTTCATTTCCAGCCTGGCAGTCTCTTTAGTCCTCCTGGTGTTGTTTCTGATGCTTTTGCTTAAGACCGGCAGGCTTGAGAAGACTCTTCAGGCTCTTGAAAAGAGGTACTCCGCTCTTGAACTCGAACTCGGTGCCGTGACAGGTACACAGAGGACGATGAAGATCAGTCTTTACTATTACAACGAACTTCTGGACAGGGCGATCAACGGCGATACCGCCTGCGATATAAACGCGGTTATTCCCGTTGAGAGATCCCTTCCTTATTCCCAATCACCGATAAACGATGTTATAAGGCTTTTGATAAGGGGAGAATTGACGAGGGCGGAAAGGGATCTGGGTTTTAAAACGGAGTTTCCCGGCAGGGAGCTCCAGTTTCTCGGGGCACGTCTGGAAAACGGTGTTCTATACCTGAAGTTCTCCGACCCCTCCGGCTTCACCTCGGGCGGCTCCTGCCGGATCGGCCTTCTGAAGGCGCAGATAGAGAAGACCGTGATGCAGTTCGACACGGTTAAGAGTGTCGTATATGAACCTGAGACGCTTTTTCAACCATAGAAGAGCCAGCGATGATATATAGTCTGTATTGAGGCTCTCATTTTTTTGATCAATTTGGTCTATCCGGGTTATCGGTTTTGCGTTTAGAGTGGTTTTTAAGATTGCGCTCATCGAACTGATCTCTCAGTATTGAAGCCATTTTACCCGGAGCGTCGATTCGGTGGTCCGGAAGGGGTTTTGTTTTTATCTTCGGCCTCTGATCGTACGATTAGTCGACTTATGACGTGATAGAATATTTCGGGAATGGGGAGTTGCATCTTGAAGAATTTCAGAATAAGAGACCTGGCTTTGCGGTTCAATTATGACAGCCCTTCGATCTTTAGGTCTGAGGTAAAGGCCATAGATCGGGACGAGTTTCTTTCTGCCGAGGAAAGGGAGTTTCTCCTGGCTCTGGACTTTGCCTACGCGAAGACCTTCGATGAAAAGCCAGGTCTTGTGATACAGGATTCGGACATAGATTCGCTGGCTAAAGGGCTTTATGCGCTCTCTTATTTCTACGCGCGCAACTCCGAGGATAAAATAGCCTACATGGTTTCCAGGCTGGGGGTCGATTTGATTGCCCCGAAGTGTTCGTGAGGGCTACGATCGTTCAGTTGAACATAGCCGATTATCTCTACTCTCAAAAGAGATTCAAAGAAGCGCTAAACGCTCTGGAAGAGACGATCGAAATCCCCGATTTCGACTCCGTCAACGGCTATAGATTGATGCTCAATTTGAAGATAATGCTTCAAATGAACGATCTCGCAAATGCCGGTAGAGTGGCCGAACAACTCGAGGCATTGATACACTCGAGCAGTAGCTGGACCGACATTGCGGTTTCGTATATATTTCTTGGACATTTCTTTTCGAGAGTGAAATCCATCGAAAAGGCCAGGTATTATCTAAATCTTCTCAAGTCACTGCCAGATGAGTGCGTGACCAACTATATACTGGGTGAAACACTTATTCTTGAAGCTTCGTTGCTACATAACCGCGGCGACTATTTCAAAGCCCTGGAAAACTCAGTCAGGGCCTTCGAGTCGCTGAGCGTTTACAGCACGATATCGCCACACCTGAAAGACTTCGTCAACAACCTCTTCGAGAGTCTGGTGTCCGTATTCAACCAGCTCATGTACGAACTCAGGCGGAAAGATGACTACACCGCTCTCCACACGCTCAGAGTCCTGAAGCTCTGCTATGGTTTTGGAAAGAGTCTCTCTCTGGAAAAGATGGATCTTTTTAACCTCTCGATAGGTGCGATGCTTCACGACTACGGAAAGGTCGATATCCCGTTCGAGATTCTCAATAAGCCTTCTCTGCTCACAGATGAAGAGTATTCGATAATCAAGTGTCATACGATCTACGGTGACAAATATCTGGGCGACCTCCGTTTCCCTGGTACCGTGAGAGATATAGTCAAGCATCACCACGAGAGAATCGACGGGAACGGCTATCCCGACAACCTTATGGGAGACGAGATCCACTACCTCGTTCAGATAGTTGCGATAGCCGATGTTTACGACGCTTTGACCACTGACCGCCCTTACAGAAAAGCACTCTCACGGGAGACGACTCTGTCCTACCTCAAAGAAAAAGGAGGCCAGATAATCGAAATCGGTCTCCTGAGGAAATTCATCGCATATGTGAGAATGAACGAAATCATCGTAAAGCATGAGGAGCTAGAAAATATATGGAACACAATAATATCCGAATTTTTCAGAGTGACTGACATCAACGAAACGGCCGATATGCAAGGTCAGTGAGAAGGCAGATGTTCCGTAAAGAACCTGCCGTCGGCCGGTTCTTATCAAGCACCCTCGGGAATCTTCCAGAAACCGGGGCCGCCATCAGCAGTTATCGCGTCTTCGGGAATTTTCCAGAAACCTGGGCCTGCAAAAGCTACCGTGCCGAACGCTACCATACCTATGAGAAGAATTGCTATCATTTTTTTCATCACTTAGACCTCCCTTAATCCCTTCTAATAGTCACTGATTGAAACATCGATGATTGAATGCCCTGTCGAATCAAGCGCCCTCTGGAATCTTCCAGAAACCGGGGCCACCATCGGCAGTTATCGCATCTTCGGGGATCTTCCAGAAACCTGGACCCGCAAAAGCTACCGTTCCGAACGCTACCATACCTATGAGAAGAATCGCTATCAACTTTTTCACTTCAAACACCTCCGATTTTAGTAGTTTCAAAACACCAGGAACTGCTCCTGCCTTTGAAGGTAGCTAATGCGGTTCTTCTTCTTCGGGAATCTTCCACATAAAAACGCCTCCTTGTCAGTTGTTTGAGTAATATTTCACTACGGTAATATCGAATAATTTTGAAATAATCTTTGGAATTGCCAATAAAAACCTGCTATAGAACTAATCGCTTGAGATAACCTATCGCCGTGCTCTTCACTATATATTTGGATATCAAGTACATTTTAGATGTTATCGTAAGATAATTCAAAGATTAGCAAGAAAGAGATTTCATTTGATAATCGGTATTAAATAGCTTTGAATGTCCATAATCGTCATACATCGACTATGGAAAATCACATTAATCAATAGAGTATCTAATTCGATTTAATCTATTGAATTATATTATACTTATCGATGGCCGTGGTCGATTCACGCGTGTTTTCGAAAAAAAACAATCGTTGAATTGATTCGAACACTATCATCTAACTATTCAATCCAGTTTGAATTGTTCAAAACTACGGAAAGGCATTATGTAAAAAATAGGAGTCGATGTACCTTGATTCCAGATTCTATCCGGCAATAAGTCTCCAGAAGATACCGGCCACTCCTGTGCCCAGAACTATCCAGATCACGGAGGGTTTGTAGCGGTAAAGCACATAGAATGCGATCAGCCCGATCACCACGGTGAAGAGGTTGTTGATCGATTCGATCCCTATGCGGAAAGTGGCCGCCAGTATGAGCGAAACGATCGAAACCCTCAGGGCGTTGAAGACCTGGGCCGTATCTATCCAGCGAGAGAGTATTTTGAGAAGTTTTAAAATCAAGAAGATCCAGAAAACACTCGGAAGCACGACACCAATCGTCGAGATTATCGAACCGCCCAGCCCGGCTATTCTGTAGCCTATGAAGGTGGCCGAGTTAATCGCTATCGGTCCGGGGGTCATCTGCGAGATAGAGATCAAGTCGAGAAACTCCGGTAACTCCAGCCATTTATTCACATTGACTATCTGATCCTGAATAAGGCTCAGGGCGCCATAACCTCCGCCAAAAGCGAGGAATCCGATCTGGAAAAAGGCCCAGAAGAGTTCTAGAAAGATCATCTTTTGCGCCCCCTGTCGATGAAATACACACAGACCGAGCTTATGAGCAGTATCCAGATCGAGGAGAAGTTCAGCAGAACTATGGCTGCCGTACCGGCTGCGATTATCGCGAGGATCAGATATTTCCTGACATTTTTCTTTATAAGTTGTAGAGATAAATTCGCGAGAATAACCGTTACGCCGACTCTGGCTCCCATGAAAAACCCTTCGAAGACCGGCAGGTCGGCGAAATCGGCGAAAAAGCTGGCGATAACCAGTATTATAAGGAATGGAGGCAATATGGAACCCAGAACGGCCAGTACGGCTCCCCACAGACCCGCGAGTTTTGTGCCGAGGATCATGGCCGTGTTGACGGCTATCACTCCGGGCACTGTCTGGGCCGTCACGATCACGTCCATGAACTCGTCTTCACCGAGGAGTTTGTACTTATCTACGATGAACTCCTTGATCACCGGGACCATGGCGTAGCCGCCGCCTATGGTGAAGGAGCTGACTTTCACAAATATCATAAACAGCTTGAATAAACTCATACAAGTGTCAACCCTCATAATTTTTTGTCGTATCTGTCCGCTCTATCAAGATGGGTCGCGCCGGAGCTCCGGAGCCTTTACGTGCATGGCCAATCAAGGATATTTTACAACCTGGCGTCCTTTCTTGCAGTCTTATACACTGAAACAACATCAGAGAGTGTGCCGGGCGTGTTAAACTTGTCTTTAAAGGAGGTGAGATAAATGGAGAACAGGATAAAGTGGGGCGCCAGGGCGGTTTCCTCCGACGGAAAGGACCTCGGGAAGGTTATACGGGTTGTGGTACACCCAAAGAACAACGAAGTGACTCACGTCGTTATCGAGAAAGGCATATTCAACAGATTCGCCAAATTGATCCCGATAGCCACGGTTTTCTTCGCGGCACCCGACGAAGTGCGTTTGAAGATCGACTCCAAAAACGTAGAATCCCTTCAGGACTATGAAGAGACTTTCTTCGTTACAGGCGAAGAGATCGAGAATCTGGAGAGTGGAGTTACCCCTGTTTACTGGCTCAGACCGGTCGGAGATTACGCCGAACTGTATCCCCTTCCTCCCCTCAACACATCGATAAACGTACCCAAGGACACCAAATCCCTGGAACCCGGCTGTGATATAGTCACTGTTGAAGATAAAGCAATAGGACGGGTTCGAAGTTTTGTCCTGAACGACGAAGGAAAGATCACCCATGTCGTGGGCGATATCGGTGGTTTCGGCTCTAAGTCCAGAAAACTTATACCCATAGACTGGGTGGAAGATATAGACGAAGCGAAAGTTCTGGTTTCCGCTTCAGCGATAATGATCGAAAAACTACCTGAAATGGAATGATCTTGATTTGTTGGTTTATTATCTGGTTTTTTCAGTGGTTCTTTTTGCTCTCAATTTCGCCAGGGGTGTGCGGGTGGATCTCGTGTTTTTCTTTCTTCCTGCAGTTGTCTTGCTGGATTACTATATCGTTCTCGGCCTGCCCGGGAGTTCCTTCGCCGGCAGGGTGGCCCTGTTCGTACAGAAGGCCGACAGCCTGCTGAACTTCAGAAAGACCTTCGAAGAAGAGACGAAAGGAAAGCTGATAGATTCGGAAAATCTGAAAAACCTCGAACAGGTCGTAGCTTCGCTCGAATCAAGGTTGAGAAAGCCGGCCGAGATTCAGAGAAAGCTGTACCTCTTTTCGATATACGTGGCCCCGCTCTTCCCGATGGCGGTGATGCTTTCTTCTATTCTTCTGCAAAGGAGAACAGAGCTTTACGCAGGTCTGTTCTCTTACGGAGCTTCCCTCATAATCGTCATTCTTGCCAGAAGAGCCTTTAGAACGCTTGAGAATACTATAGAAAAGTTAAACAACGAGATAAGAAAAGCTATAGAAGATATATCGTATAATTAGAACATTGTTTTCTGGCTGTTCGATCGAAAGGAGATGCTACCAATGACGTTTGTCGAAGTCAGGGACCTGAGCAAAACTTACAGGTCCGGCGAAGTCGTAGTTGAAGCATTGAAGGAAGTTTCGTTTGATATATACGAGGGTGAAATTCTTTCGATCCTCGGACCTTCGGGCTGTGGAAAGAGCACTCTTCTCAACTGTTTGTCGGGTATAGATGAACCAACCGGCGGAAAGGTGATAATAAAAGGCATCGATCTCCACTCCCTGAGAGACGACGAAAAAACGCGGTTCAGGGCGATGAACATGGGTTTCGTTTTCCAGTTCTACAACCTCATCCCAGTTCTGAGATCGGTCGAAAACGTCGAGCTGGCTATGCTGACGATGGGAAGCAGTCAAAAAAAGGCCAGACAGGCCGCTATGGACATACTGGGGAAAGTCAATCTCGATGGTCGGGCGACATATCTACCCTCTCAACTGAGCGGAGGAGAGAGGCAGAGAGTCTCCATAGCCAGGGCGCTAGTACACAGGCCGGCCATAGTCTGGGCCGACGAACCTACCGGGGCTCTGGACACGAAAACCAGCACCGAGCTCATGAACCTCATCATTGAGCTGAACAAAACCTTCAACCAGACCTTCGTTATCGTTACACACGACGAAAGGGTGTCGAACTACTCTAACCGTATTCTGCATATGGATAGCGGAAAAATATTGAAGATAGACGAAAACCAAAATTTGAAGGTGTCTCAGAATGTTGATTCAAATTCTTAGTATCCTGGTTGGAGTTGCGACCTTCGCGATAGTAGTCTCCATGATCTTCAATCCGGTGATATTCAAGATTGGCTTCAGAAACATCTTCAGAAGAAAGGCCGACACGCTGCTGGTGATTCTAGGCTCGCTTATAGGTACGGCCCTTATAGTCGGCTCGATGGCGATGAACGATTCCTTCCAGAAATTTCTGCACAACCAGATAGAGCGGAGCAACGGCGAGATTGACGAGTTCATCTTCATTCCTTCGGATAACCAGACCATAGTGAAAGAGTTCATACCCAACGGAGAGATCGAAACTCTGGTGAAGCATCTGCTTCAGGATTCGAATGTCGATGGCCTTCTCCCACTGTTGAGTAGAAACGTCACGGTAGGCCGGCCGGGAGAGACGAGAGCGCAGAACGGAAAATCAGTCCAGATCTCACTAATCGGTGTTAAACCCGAAGACCTGACTAAATGGCCGGACTCGAAAGGCGTGGTCGATCCGTCAGATCTCTCGAGTACCGACGGCATCGCCAGTGTCGTCATAAACAAAGAACTGGCCGATTCGCTTGCTCTATCGGTGGGCGATACGCTGGAGATAATGTCCGATGCGGGACAGAGATTGCTTTTCTGGATCGAACTCCCCAGAGTCCAGATCTCCGACATAGTCAAGGGCGACGGTCTGCTCTACTACCAGGTTGAAGCGAACAACCAACCTCCAAACGGTTTCACGATGCTCGCGGATATAGACACCGCGAGAGACTTACTCAAGATAAACGTTCCCGATTATTACAACGGCCTTCTGGTATCCAACAGGGGGGATTTTCTTGGCGGAGTCAAATCGACCGATGCGGTAGCGGCGTCTATAGAGAAGATTGCCGGCAGAGAATTCAAGGTCGAGACACCCAAAAAGGACGCCCTCGATATGGCCGATCGGGGCAATATCGGACTGTTATTTCTCATGTTGAGCGTTTTTGCGATTTTTGCGGGGACACTGCTTCTCTCAAACATATATCTCATGCTTGCCCAGGAACGAAGGATGGAGCTCGGTACGCTGAGAGCGATAGGTTATACAAGACGTAGAGTCTCCAGGACCATTCTTTACGAGGGCTTCTTCTACTCTATACTCTCCTCGGCCATAGGCGTGGTAACGGGTGTAGCGCTCGCGAACTTCATATTCGAGAGCTTCGTCAATCTTTTCACGGACATAACCGCTCTGATACCCTTCGAAGGGGCGGCCACGGTGTTCAGCACCATACAGAACTCCTTCGGGTTTTTCGTACGGCCGGAATCGATCTTCTACGGCTTCTTGTTGGGCCTGATAATACCCATGATAATAATCGTCTATACGGGAAGGAAGATATCCAGAACCAACATAGTTACGGCAGTCAGAAACATACCCGATGAGATGGATCAGAAGAGCAGGTTCATGATCAACATTATGGCCTCGCTGGGTGTGTTGATCTCGATCATCATGGCTTACAGCGGTTACTCGGCCGGAAACGCCACGCTCTTCTTCGTTGGAGTCGTCGTTACCGGGCTGCTTTTCCCGGTGGCGATACCACTCAAGAATAAAAGAACGATCGAATCGCTCTTTTCCATAGGAGTGATACTCTTCACGATGTTCAGCAATTCCTTCTCCCTGATAGCCGAAAACAGCGGAGATTCCGTCTATCTGGTCGTGGCGAAGGGCGGCGCGATACTCTTCGCCGGTCTCTTCCTGATAGTTTATAACCTCAAGACCTTCGAATACATACTCAACAAGATCTTCCAGAAGACGAGATCGGCGGCGCCGGTTTTCAAGATATCGATCGCTTTCTCCGCCAGGAACCGTGTCAGAACCGGGTTGACGATAGCCATGTACGGTGTCGTCATCTTTGTAATAACGTTGATTTCAATCATCCCTTACTCCCAGGAACAGGTGCTCGTCAAAAGCAGAGACATGATGTTCGGGGGGTACGATGTTGGTGTCTTCTCACTCTCTACAAGAAACATGGTCTCCTTCAGCGATCTGCAATCTAGAGGCGAAGTCTCGGCCCTCACCAACATAGAGAGTATAAACGTGGCGATGAAGAGAGAAGAAAGATACGTCCGTGAATACATGTACGGACTGGACGACAGTTTCATAGTCAACAACAAGTTCACGGAAATAACGTTCGATAAAGGCACGTTCAAGAACGCCAGAGAAGTCTGGGAGCATTTACGGTCTACCCCCGATACTGTTGTAGTCTCTTCCAACGTCATTCCCGGAATACTCCCCGGAGATACCGTCGAGCTGAGAAGATTGGTTCAACGAGAGGAAGATACCGGCGGTATGTCGTCTTTCATGATGAGAGGCATGAGTGACATCATAATCGGCGAGGAACGCGTTAAAATGACAGTCATAGCCACACTCCCGGAAAATACGATAACGTATATGAACGGGATATTTGTGTACAGAGGAAACATCCCCGAATCCATCGACGGTAAGGTCTCGATCAGGAATTACCTCTTGAATTTGAGGGGAGAAACTCAAGAAGAGAAAAAGGCGAGTTTCGAGTCTCTGAAAGATGGTATGGGTTCGGGAAGTCTCTTTATGATCTTCGTTGACGATATAATAGAGTTGACAACGACGATTATACAGGGAACAATAAGTATTCTGAGATCCTTCCTGTACTTCGGTATGCTCGTCGGAATAGTCGGTATAGCCATAATAATGTTCAAGGCCCTTTACGAACGCAAGAGGATAGTCGGCATGCTCAAAGCCATAGGATTCACAAAGAAGATGGTCTTCGCCTCTTTCGTTCTGGAGACATCGTTCATAGTCGTAATCGGGATCGTCCTTGGAATAATAACCGGTACCCTCACCAGCGTGGAAATCTATGCCTCCCCTCTCATGCAGGGCATGGCTCTTTCCATTCCCTGGGATCAGTTGCTGGGAATGTCACTGATATTCTACGTCGCATCGCTGGTTTCAACGATAATACCGAGCTACATCGCATCGAAGATACCTCCGGCAGAGGCGTTGAGGTATTTCGAATAAAAAGGAGGTTCTCGAATGAGCAGGATACTCGTCGTCGATGACGACCGGGCGGTTCGAGTTCTCTTGAAATCCATACTCGTCAAGGACAGTCATGAAGTTATCGAGAGTCCTGACGGGAGTTCGGCGTTGCTGGCGGCCAGAGAAGAGCGGCCCGACTTGATCTTGCTCGATCTCATGCTCCCCGATTATAACGGACTGGAAGTTCTATCGGGACTCAAAGAAGACAGCGATCTGGAAGTTATACCGGTGATAGTTCTAACGGGTTCGTCAGACCGCCAGAGCAAGTTAACGGCCCTGAGTTCTGGAGCGGTAGATTTCATATCCAAACCCTTCATGTCGGAGGAGGTTCTGCTAAGGGTCAATACACAGCTCAAATTGCACAATCTCATAAAATCTTTGAGGGTAGCGGTGGACAGCCTGCAGAACGACGTTCTGGCCGCAGGTAGAATTCAGGCGGCCCTCGTACCTCAGAGCGCACCTCAGGGACTGAAGATGGAATGGATCTACTCTCCCTCGTACAGAGTGGGCGGCGATATATTCGACGTCGTAAAACTGGGAGAGGAAAAGTTCTTTGTCTATCTGGCCGATATGTCGGGTCACGGTGTGAACGCGGCGATGCTTTCGGTCATGGTTCACAGATTCATCGAGGATTACAGGGGAAGGATTGGAGAGGGGGAATTCGACCTTAAGGACTTCATGGCCGAACTGGACAGCAGTTTCAGGTTCGAGAAGTTCAATCTCTTCTTCACGATCATCTCGATGATAATAGATACCGCGAGTAAAAAACTCCTGTTGTGCAACGCGGGGCACCCCTCTCCGCTGCTGATGGAAAATGGAAGGTTCAGGGTTCTCGAAAACAAGGAAGGCCTGATAGGCATGAACATGATACGCGGAGCGATCGAAGAGCTCAACCTTTCGGGAGGGGACAGGTTAATTCTCTACACGGATGGCTTCACAGAGTCCACTAACGAAGACGGAGAGATGTTCGGCGAGGAAAGGTTGCAAGATATCCTGCAGGGCTGCCTGGATATGAGCCTTTCCGCAACCAAAGAGAATCTGAGAGATCGTTTCGAAAAATTCAAGGGAATCAAGAATGCCGAAGACGATGTCTCGCTATTGCTGATAGAGTTTTAGCGTAGAGGATCTCCACGTCGAGGAAGGTAAGTTGAAAAAAGGAGGGATTCCACAACGTTGGTTGTGGGTGCATTATGTTTAAATTCGAATTGCTCAAAAAAAGTATTGGTGTAATCTCCCTGGAGAAACCCGTTAGAATTACCGGGGAGACATCGGCCAGTTTCCGCAAGTGGTACGAGAGCAAGGATCTGGCCAGTTGTTCCGCCGTGATAATCGACGGCAACAATATTCAATTCATAGACTCGATGGGAATTGCCGCGTTGATCAGCATATACAAGTCTCTGACGCCGAAGGGAAGCAACCTCCACCTTGTGAACCTGTCCCCGGAGATCAAAAAACTCCTGGCCACGCTTCGACTGGACAGGCTCTTCCAGATTCACGACGGCACAGTCGAAGAGGCTGTAAAGTCTCTGTAAGATAGGTTGGATGAGGCAGTCGAAGCAGCGGTTCTCAGTTAGACCTCTGATGGGGGAGGTAGATTCGGTCTCGGCCAGAATAACGGAAATAGTCAAAGAGGTAGCCGGCGAAGAGCGTGGTTTCAGGGCCGGCCTGGTAGTCACCGAGGCCTGTGTGAATATAGTCAAGTACGGTGATCTGGGAGAGGAAGAGAGGATCGAGATAGAGCTCAGCTTCGAAGACAACGATGCGAAGATAGTTATCGAAGACACTTCGCGAGAGTTCAACCCCCTAGATGTGAGCGATCCAAACCTCAACAACTTCGAGCTCCTACAGAAGGGCGGGATGGGAATCTAGCGATCCAAACCTCAACAACTTCGAGCTCCTACAGAAGGGCGGGATGGGAATCTATCTCATCAAGAGATTCTCCAAAAAGGTTGACTACGCATATAAGGACAACAAAAACATCCTGACGGTCATTATTTGATTTTTAAAATCGCGGCCGGACCACTTGAATCGACACGCAGATATATGTTATAAAGTACACAGGTCAAAACTGTAAAGGTGTAAAAATGAAGAAACTACCCCGGTAATCGGCACAATTGAATATCACTTTCCCGTAATCAACTCGCGTTAAGCATTCGCGTCTTTTTTTCAGTGGCTAAACACAGCCAACACTACATTGAATAACGGAAATTTTCACAGGCCATAATGGAGGTGGTTTCTTTGCTACACGTGAAAGATCTATCCGTATCGTTCGACAGTCTCGATGTTCTGAAAAAAATAGATCTCGACCTGTTACCCGGGGAGGTACTGGCGCTCACCGGCCCCAACGGCTGCGGCAAAACGACTCTTCTCAGAGCGATAACCGGCGAGATAGCCCCTTCCGGCGGGAGTGTGCAGATCGAGCGTGGTTACTGGCCCGTTTACGTCCGGCAGGAAGATGTCGATTATCGCGGAAGCACGGGCAACTACCTGCTCGGCGCGAGACCGGAGCTGTTGAAATTGCATGAAAAGCTCGAGGCGGCCGCCGACCCACTCGCGTACGCCGAATACATAAACGAGTACCACGCGACCGGGGGCTTCGACTTCGAAGAGGAGATAGCACTGACGCTCGTGGATTTCGGCTTCGAGAGCGACGAGATCCATAAAGGGTTCAACGAACATTCACAGGGTCAGAAGAGGCTTCTCTCTATAATGAGAGCGCTCCTCAGCCGGTCGAAACTCCTCCTGCTGGACGAGCCGACCAACCATCTCGACATAGCCATGACGCTGAGGCTGGAAGGAATCGTCAACAGACTCAAAAGACGGGGAACGGGAACAGTCGTGGTCAGCCACGACCGCACCTTCATAGACAGAGTGGCCGACAGGACGATCTATCTGAAGTTCGGTCAATCGTTATCCGTCAACGGCGGTTACTCGCTGATGCTCGAACATCTGGAGAGCGATTTCCGCTCCAGAGAGAAAGAGGCGGGAGAGATCGACAGGAAGATTCGTCAACTGGAGGCCGAGGTTGTGAGAAGGAAGAACTGGTCGGCCTCCAAAGAGGCTTCCAAAAGGTACGCGATGGATAAAGGTTACGTTGGCCACATGGCCGCCAAACAGGCCAGACGGGCGATGGCCGTCCAGAAAAGAACCGGAAAACTGATCGAAGAACTGAAGGAAAGAAAGCCCTTCGTCGAGAAGCCACTCTCTTTCTCTCTTTCAGATTACGCCGTTTCCAGGAGAAAGATGGTGAGCGCCGAGGATATCAGATTCTCTTACGAAGCGGACGAGATCATAAGCGGGGCCTTTATGGATATAGACACCACCGACAGGGTGGGGATACTCGGGCAGAACGGTTCCGGCAAGACGACGTTTATGAAGTGCCTGATCGGTGAGCTCGAACCTTCATCGGGGAGGATTTACAGGAACGAAGGCGTCAGATGGGCCTATATTCCCCAGAACGTTCTCGATTTCTTCGAGAGGGAGATGCTGATCGAAGAGTTCCTCTCAACAGGAATAGAGGAGGAGAAGCTGAGAAGTCACCTCGCGAACATCCGCTTCAGGAAGGAGCGGGCGATGGCCAGAATATCCGATCTGAGCCATGGAGAGTTGATGAGGGCCGCCTTGCTCAAGGTGATCGTTTCGAAGGCCGAATTCATATTCATGGACGAACCCACCAACCATCTAGATATAGAATCGCTCGAAGTCATGGACGACTTGTTGGGGGATTTCCCTGGCGGATTCGTCTTCATAAGCCACGACAGACGCTTCATAGCCAGTCATGGCCAGAGGCTTTTTTTCATCGATCGGGGCGTTCTCAAGAGTTTCGAAAGTATGTCCAGAGTCGATGTTCGCCTTTTCCGACAAATAAGCGACGATATATCCGATGCCGCGCGCGAGGCAGAGATGAGGCGCAGACGATCGCAGAACGATTGGGAGAGTGTCGAAAAAGCCCCACTCGAAGGAAAAAATGAAGATACGGGAAACTAGAAGGGGACTCTCTTCTAGCTTCCCTTGAAAACATTTATGTTCCATTTCAAGAACCTAACCGTTAGCTCCAGAACTCCGTTCCAGATCTTTCCGGACATAAAGAAGATGGCCAGCCCGATGAAGAAAAGGCCGAAGCTGAAGAGAAGCAGTTGTAGCTGTGTTATGTCGAGCGGTAGATTTACGAGGTACGGAAAAAAGAACAGTATGAACGGACTGGCAACGAAGGCCGCAGCGACAGCGTAAAGTGAGAGAACAAGCGCGTACAGGACGATGAAAAAGGGCAGGGAAACCACCAGGTTGAAGAAACTCAGCCCGATTATGCTCACGATCGCAGCGCCTATGCCGCGCCCTTTTCCCGATCTCTCTTCGATACTGCTGACTCTGTACTCCGCGGCTACGGCGCGGGCAATTTTCCCGGGGTCGCCGAGCGCGCGCGATATCTCCTCTTCATTTTTGCCGGCCTTTTTACCCTCTCTGAAATGGTCGCGATAATCCTGAAGGAGCTCCTGCCTCTCAACAGCGGAGAGGGAGCCAAGCCCCTTTTCGAGCAGCCTTATGTATTCAGATTCCTTCATTGTCAACCTCCCCGCCGATGAGAGCGTTCACCCTTTCGGCAAACTCTCTCCAATCTCTTTTCATATCCATGAATCTCGATCTTCCCGAATCGGTCAACCTGTAGTATTTTCTTGCCGGTCCTTCGCTGGACTCTATTATATACGAAGAGAGCAGGTTTTCTTTCTGGAGTCTCTTCAAAAGAGGGTATATGGTGCCTTCGGAGATCTCGACGGCGCTAGACACCCTCTCAACCAGCTGATAACCGTAGCAATCCTCCCTGTCGAGAATACTGAGAACACAAAGATCTAGAACACCCTTCTTCATCTGGCTATCCAAGTAAAACACCCCGTAACGGAGACGATCGCCCGGTTCTGGTCATTTATTTCTTCTTTATAACTATGTCGGCGTTGCTGGTCCTGAGAGTTATATCCAGATCGCTGCCGTTGTTCAGGTTTCCCCTTACGCTGGTCTTGCTCATGCTCGATACGGTGATGGAGAGCCCGGTCATATCTACCCTGCCGTTGGAGGTCGAGGCATCGATGTAGGCCCGGATGTCTTCGGGAACGAAGAGCAATATCTGACCGTTCGAAGAGGCCAGCTCAAGCGTCCCCTGCGACGAGAGCGTAGAATTCACCGTTACCTTGCCGTTGGAGGTCCTGAAGCTATTCTTCGTTCCCTGCAGAATGCAGTCTGTGATGTTGATGGATCCGTTGGAGGTCAGCGCGCTAATATTCGATGAGGAAGTTTCCACGTTTATCGACGCGTTCGAAGTGGTAACCCGCAGGTCGCCGTTCAACCTCGCGCCGGTGAATGGACCGTTGCTGCTCTGGAACTCCATAGGACCTACGATATCTCTGGCGTTGATCGGTCCGTTCGAAGTCTCCGCTACTACTCTCCCATTTATCGAGTAAATCTCTATTCCGCCGTTAGAACTTTCCACGTTGACATAAGAGTTCAGCGAGGCCGCTTTCAGCCTGCCGTTGCTCGTTCTGGCCACTACCTCTTCCAGCAGTTCGATGGGAACGCGGAGATATATCGAAGCGCCCTGTCCCCTGAATTCACCGGTCTGCTGGAGCCTCGGCGTAACGATCCTTAACAGTCCATCCAGAATGGTCACCACGGGCTTCGTTTCCTCGAAGTATTTCTCCTTGAGGTTTTCCGAGGAAACCTTCACGGTTTGTTTGACTTCAAGAGATATGAAACTCTCTTCCCAACCGACAACCTCCACCTCGCCGTTGAGGGTGTAGATATCTATCGATTTGATCGCATCGTTTAGCGATTCCTGATAGCTCCTGTCGAAACGTTGACCGTCGAGAGACCAGCCGAAGTCGAAACCGAAATCTATACCGGCCGGTCCGATCGCCACCGCCACTCCTATGAGTATCAGACCGATAGCTATCAGAATCCCAACCCAGGCTACCCCGCGCTTTCTTTCAAAACCTTTCAATTCGATTACCTCCCATTCGTCCGGTGAAGAGGCCGGACTTCGATTCAGCGAATAATATATCACCTATTACCTGGTATTGCAAGGTACTGTGCAAATTTGTTGAATTAAGATTTTGTTAATATTTAAGAGCAGGAAAAGCCGCCCTTCGTTGTTTATTAGAATAAGAGAGGCAGGGGATGCACATCCAGATAAGGCAAGTATGGTTATAATTCGCTTCTTTAACTCGAAACGCCTGAGTTGATAGGGCCAAAGAGTTTTGAGCGTGTCAAGAACAGAAAGCAGTGTTTCTATATTATTCTTTCAATATTTCTGTATATATTATTTGAGTATATATAATTTGACGGAGGTTTAGCATGAAGAAGGGTTTTTCACTTGTCGAGCTTTTGATGGTAGTCGTGATAATTGCCTCGTTGATTTCGGTCGCGACGATCGTGTCCGCCAGCATTCTCAGAAAGACGAAAGCGACAACAGTAGCACGAGACATGAAAGCCATAATGATGGCAGCTGAGGAAAAGCTAATGATCGAAGGGCCAAAATACTTCCAAAGTATCAAAAGCCTGAAAGATCTCGTCGAAAATGCGACCGATAAGTACCAATTGTATCTGGTGATAAAGAAAAGCGGAGATGTTTATATTACAGTGATATGTGATCCTTCACATGTGGATGTAGAGCTGGTGCGCGAAATATCACCAGATGCAACTGTTTTAAGTACCGGAGCAAAATGCTATCTCAATGATGAAGAAGTTTTCCACAAGATCACTTACAATAGCAATATGGTACATTACCTCGTAGGTTCCTACGTCACATATATCCCCGAAAACAGAATTTGTATCTTTAGAGATTACCGCCTTTTCTGAGCAATCGAAACGGGAAACTGACATCGCGCTAACCCCTCAGGGATGTTTTACAGTTAGAATTTATAATCCAATCTTATCTGGACCGGAAGGGGTGAGAGATATAGGCATCTTGAAAATAAAGAGTCACGAACCGGCACTACCGCTGATACAGGGGGGAATGGCCGTAGGCATTTCTCTTGACGGTCTCTCTGCGGCGGTCGCTTCCGCCGGAGGCGTGGGTACTATCGGTACCGCGGGGATCGGTATGACGATAGAAGGGTACGCTAGAAACTTCAAACAGGCCAGTATAGAAGGATTGAAAAATGTGATAAGGAAAGCTCGTAGTAAAACCGACGGGCTTCTCGGCGTGAATATAATGGTCGCCCTGACCAATTACCAGGATATGGTCGTAACAGCTTTAAGGGAGAAGATAGACATGATAATCTCCGGTGCCGGTTTGCCTCTGGACCTGCCTTCTTATCTGGAAGAAGGTTCGAAAACGGCTATAATACCGATAGTCTCTTCTCTTAAATCGGCGAAGGTGATCCTGAAGAGATGGTTCGGAAAATTCCGCTACATTCCAGACGCTTTTATCGTAGAAGGGCCGAAGGCTGGCGGACATTTAGGCTACAGGGTTGAAGACCTGCAATCACAGGAGTTTTCGCTTTCCAGTACCATCCCGCAGGTACGTCAACTGACAGAAGAGATAAAGCGCGAGTACGGAAAGGATGTACCCGTCATAGCCGCGGGTGGCATATTCGAACGCGAAGACGTTCAGGAGATGTTCGAACTTGGAGCCTCGGGCGTACAGGTCGGAACGGCCTTCATCGGGACACAGGAGTGCGATGCCGATATTAGATTCAAACAGGCTCTGATAGAGGCGAAAAAAGAGGATATCGTTATAATCAAAAGTCCCGTCGGTATGCCCGGGAGAGCGATCAGGAATAAATTCTTAGTCGATGTGGAGGCCGGAAACAAGAAGCCCTTCAAATGTGTCTATCATTGCATAAAGACCTGCAACTTTAGAGAGACCCCCTACTGTATCGCGCAAGCTCTAATGAACGCGTGCAGGGGCGACCTGGAAAACGGTTTCGCCTTTTCAGGAACCGAGGGTTACAGAATAAAGGAAATAACCACCGTAAAAGATGTCATCGAACGTCTTTTCGGGACGGGTCCGTTGAGTCTTTACTGATAGTCACCATGATGGCCTTTCTCGAACCTGACGGAGGAAAGGCGGAGATTATACAGCGCACCGTGACTATCACGAAGACTATACAGCCGCCCACCAGAGCCAGCGGACCCGGGACCTCGCCGATGAGAAGAAAGACCCAGAACGGGTTCAATATCGGCTCTATGCCCGAGATTAGAACCGATTCAAGCGCCGTTACGTGTTTTATGGCTCTCGAATAGAGTACGTAAGGAATACCCAGCTGCAAAATCCCCATAACTAAAAGAATTAGCCAGTCGAAGGCATCCGGTACCCCGAAAGCGATGAAGGGTATCCCTATAACGGCCGTCAACAGATTGCCCAGTAGAATCGACTCCATAGGCGAGCCATCTTTCTGCATTCTCATAAAGACCGTTAAAAGGGCGAAGCAAACGCCACTGCCTATGGCGAGTAAGTTGCCTAGCACTCCTCTTGGATCGAGTTTGTCGAGGAAGAAGAGGACCATACCTCCGAAGACGATCGAAATGGTTATCCAGTCGAAGAGCTTCACCCTCTCTTTGAGAATCCAGGCACCCAGTATCGCAACATAGATCGGAGATGTGAACTGAAGAAGGATTGCGTTGGCCGAGGTAGTTAGCTTGGTCGCGCTCACGAAGAGAAAGACCAGACCGACATACGAAAGCGCCGCCCCGATCTGGGGAAGCGACCAGTTGAATTTGGGCTTTCTGTTCGCGGCAAAGATTACCACTGCAGCTATGGCGCTTCTCACACCGGCTATAGCAAGAGGGTGCGCGTTAACGTTCTTTATGAATAACCCTCCGGTACTCCAGAGCGCTGAGGCGATCAACATAAGAAGTATCGATTTCGACTTTTCCGAATATACTCTCTTCGAATTTCCGGCCATTCTATTAACTCCCACCGCCCGGGTGCCGCTCTTACAGTACCCTGCCCGGAAAATTATAGCACCGTATCCGATACGGTGCGAACCGGTGAACGGTGCAAAGACACATACCACCTGTGAAGTTTCAATCTATCTTTCTATTTCATCGCCCACGGACCAAACGCTTTGCCGGCAGGAAGCACCGTCTTTCCGTAATGAGTGTTCAGCAAGTTAGCCGCCGAACCATAGAATGAAAAGATCGCTATGCCCATCTCTGCACAACCGGCGAGATATTTCCAGAAAACTCCGCCGACACCCAGAGTACTAACAAATAAGCCCAGGAAGAGGATGTCGATTAGAAAGAAGATTACGAAGAGTACCTTACTGGTACCCATAGCCCCCAATGTCATATAGAGGGTGAAGATCAAATATCCAAGGAAGGCAAAGGCAAGTTGAGACGTGTCCACAACCGCTGCTGGATTCATGGCGATAATGCCGTTTCCCATCATCCAGGTCATGGCAACTCCAAGCCAGAAGAAACCGTACCCGGAGAATGCGGTGGCTCCGAAAGTGTTGTTCAACCTATAATCCATGAAGCCTGCCAGAAGCTGGGCCGCCGCGCCAAGAAAAATCGCCCATGGAATTATGTTCACAGTTCCTTCCGTTATTCCGAGCTTTTGAGTCGAAGCTACCAGAGTCACGATAGCCAGTCCAAACAACCCGAGTGGCGAAGGATTTGCCGTCGCCTGGAGCGCCTTTACCGCGTTTGTTTCTCTTGCATCTGCCATATATGCCTCCCGACATCACTGGAGTGCCGGAGCACTCCAGTCTGTAAGTCTGTATTTACAAAAGTTAGGGATGTGTAATCAAAAAAATGGTTACGAAGAAAGTATCTCCTTCGAGAGGAAACGATAAATCGTACCGCTAATATTTTTCTATCGTATGAACGACTACTTCACATATGTATGGAAGTACTCAGCTTCTAATGATACTCCTGGCTCAGGCGCCGGCCAGGTACTCCAGTATAGCCTTGGCGGATCTCTTTCCCGCACCCATGGCTTCGATAACGGTCGCGGCTCCGGTTACTATATCTCCCCCGGCGAAGACGTTCGGGAAGTTGGTTCTGCCGGTTTCCTCGTCTGCCTGTATGGATCCCCATTTGTTGAGCTGGACAGAGGGGAAGCCTGCTTTGAGGACCGCGTTGGGTGTCTGACCGATCGCCTCGATTACCATATCTACTTCCATGGTGAACTCGGAATTTTCCAGCTGCACGGGACGCCTTCTGCCGGACGAATCGGGTTCTCCCAGAATCATTTTCACGCACTTCATGGCTATAACGTTGTTGTTCGAGTCTCCCAAATACTCCACAGGCAGAGTCAGACAGTGGAGCTTGATCCCCTCTTCCATGGCGTGATGGTACTCTTCAAGCCTCGCGGGCATCTCTTCCTCGCTCCGCCTGTAAACAATATGGACATCCTTGGCACCGAGTCTTTTCGCCGTCCTTGCGGCATCCATCGTAACGTTACCGGCGCCTATCACCGCTACACGATCCTTTATCTTAACCGGAGTATCGTACTTCGGAAAGAGGTAGGCTTTCATCAGATTGACTCTTGTGAGGAACTCCGAGGCCGAAAATATATTGTTCAAATTCGTTCCGGGTATTCCCATGAATCTAGGCGCACCGGCCCCGATTCCTATGAAAACCGCATCGTAATCACTCAAGAGTTCTTCGAAGGGAACGGTTCGTCCCACAATTTCGTTGAATTTGAACTCAACACCCATTTCCTTTACAAATTGCACCTCGTTCGAAACTATCTCTTTTGGAAGCCTGAACTCGGGAATTCCGTACACAAGAACGCCACCGGCGGTGTGAAAGGCTTCGAACACGGTTACTGAAACTCCTTCTTTTGCCAGATCGGCCGCAACGGTCAATCCGGCCGGACCGGCGCCTATGACTGCGACTTTTTTGTGAACCGGTGGTTTGACAACGCTTTCAATAGGTATCTCCAGGTCGGCGACATATCTCTCCAGTCTTCCGATGGCAACAGCATCGCCTCCGGGTACCCTTCCGAGAATACACCTTGCCTCACACTGTTTCTCCTGAGGACAGACCCTTCCGCAGACCGCCGGAAGGTTGTTGTCACCCTTGAGTATCACGGTGCTATCTTTATACCTTTCTTCTCTGAGTGCCTTTATGAAACCCGGAATGTTTATTCCAACCGGACAGCCATCAACACAAGGTTGGTTCTTGCACTGAAGGCATCTGGCGGCTTCTTTCAAAGCCTCTTCTCTACTGTATCCCAGTGCCACTTCTTCGAAGCATCCGATCCTTTCGATAGGATCGAGCTCTCTCATCTTAGTCTTATTTTTTTCAGGCATTCTTACCACCCATTTCTTTCACATAATCTTCCATGGCCTGTTTCTCTTCTTCTCTGTACTGGTACTGCCTTTTGATCAGCTCGTCCCATTTGACCTTTCTTCCGTCGAACTCCGGCCCGTGTACGCAGGCGAACTTGACCTCTTCCCCCACTTCCGCTCTGCATGCTCCGCACATGCCTGTGCCGTCGACCATTATCGGGTTGAGCGATACCCAGCACAGGATATCATTTTCGGCCGCCATGAGCGATACGAATTTCATCATTACCATGGGTCCAATAGCCCAGATAAATTCGACTTTCTCTTTTTTCAAGACTTCCTGCAAAGCGACTGTGACATTACCTTTGATTCCTTCCGAACCGTCATCGGTAGTGATGTAAAGCTCATCCAGATAAGGAAGGAATTCATCTTTCATGATCAGCAGTTCTTTTTTCGCGGCTCCGAGGATACCCACCACCCTGTTTCCTGCCTCCTTAAGCGCCCTGGCGATTGGAAAGAGCGGCGCTATTCCAACTCCTCCTCCGATTACACAAACAGTCCCGAAGCGATCTATCTCACTCGGGTTACCGAGGGGCCCCACTATGTCGGCGATCGTGTCTCCGGGCTTGACGGCACAGAGCTTATACGTGCTCTTCCCGATGGCCTTTATAATGACTCTTACTCTCCCTTCGGCTGTCGATACGATAGTTAAGGGTATTCTCTCACTGAACTCGTCTAGCCTTAAAATAAGGAACTGTCCCGGCTTGGCCCTTTTGTCGATATCGGGATGCTCAAGCCAGATGTCGAAAGTATCTGGAGCAATAGCCTCTGTAGAGATCACTTTGTACATCTCATCACCTCAAAAGTATGATAACAGAATTATTCTTGAGATATTCTGAAGGATATATGAAAGTAAGTCTTACACATCAAATTACCGATAGGGTTTCATAGGAGGAAGCAGCTCCGGCGCGACTACTAACAATAATCGCTCTTAATCGCTTATAGTTCACAGGAAAGCGACGAGAACAGACTCGTGCGTACTTGGGATAGACTCAATCGATGAGATATTATTTGTTTAGTTACTAACCAAACAAACAATTGGTGGTGGTGAGTTGGCCAATCTGAATGAAGTAAAAGCCGCGAACAAACACCTCGTTCTGGATCTTGTGAGAAGGAAAGAGGTAATTTCGAGGGCCGATCTTTCGAGGCTTTCGGGACTCACCAGGGCAACCGTGTCGGCTCTTACCGGAGAACTAATCGAGGAGAGGTTTCTCAAAGAGCTCATGGTGGGCGACTCGAAAAAAGGCAGGGGCGGTCGAAAACCCGTTTTACTGAGTCTGGACGGTGAAGGCAAGCTCTTTGCGGGGGTCGATCTTCACTGGGATTACTTTCAGATCGCTGTGTCAAACATACTGGGCGAGATCGTCACGGAGGATGTGTACCGCTTCGACAGGAGACTCTCTCCGGAAGAATATTTCGGGGTGTTGAGCGAAAGGGCAAACAGAGTCTTTCACAAAGATGATTTCTCCGGGAGGATATCGGCGATAGGCGTCAGTCTCTATGGTGTCGTAGATACAAAAAATGGAGTGCTTAAATTTCCCAGCCATATGCACTGGCCGCAGATTGAACTGGAGCGATACATAGCGGGTTTTCCAGCCCCGGTCTTCTGGGAAAGCCGTTCGGCAGCCTCCCTGATCGCGGAGACCTGGTTCCACGAGGAGCTATATCCCAAGGACGGCCTGATAGTATTCGTGAATGTGATAGAAGGTATCGGTGGTGCGGTGATGCTCAACGGAGAGATTCTGAAGAACGATGGGATAAGCACCGGAGAGATCGGTCATACCACCGTTGATATTAATGGCAATACATGCACCTGTGGGAGGCGCGGTTGTCTTGAGGCTTACGTGTCCGACAAGAAGCTTGTGGAGAGCTATGTGGATCAACTGGACAAGCTCAGCCTTCCGACCAAAAGTATAAGGGATATGGCCATAAAGATAGCGCAGATGGCCTCCCGCGGAGAAGAACCGGCTGTGAAAGCCGTACAGCAGATGGCGAGAAATCTGAGTGTCGGGATCGGGAACGTTATAAATTTTCTCAGCCCGAATTACGTGATCATCGGGGGCTTCATAACCGAGGCCTGGTCAGTCGTAGAACCGATAATACGCGAAGAGGTAACCAGACAGGCCCTGCCGGGACTCTTCATTTCGACCGAGGTTGTGAAAAACCATTACGGTTCCCGCTCGGGCCTTATCGGGGCACTGGCCGTCGCCATAAGAGAAAAGATGCGGCAGGTCGGTTCAATCGAGTTTAATTCGCTGGAACACCATAGCGTTTGACAGGTCGATCGAAAGTGTGCTTGGAGTTGTATAAAGGAGGAGACCATAAATGGCATCGCTTTCCAGTTCGGATCGGCAACAGTTGAGCTTCACTCTTGTAGGTGACGTACACATGGGTCCAAGCAATTCTACAAGACCGGGCGAAGAGACGCCCGGCCTTATGAAGCGGTTCGTGGAAGAGATAAACGGCTCGCCTGAGGTGGATTTTCTGGTCGAACTCGGCGACAGAGTAAACAACCTCAACTACGAAAAAGACCGTGAAAACGCACTGAAATTCGCCCGCATAATGAGTTCTCTATCGGTACCTTATTACCCGATCCTGGGAAATCACGATATACACTACCTCACAAAGGAAGAGAACAGGGAGATATTCGACCGCCCGGTTGAAAATAGAGTCGCTTTCGTGAAGGGTTACAAGCTGATATTTCTGGATACGGAAGAGCCGGTTATAGAAGGGGTCGGCGGAAGTGTCTCTAATGAACAGCTGAAGTGGCTTGAACGCGAACTGAATTCCGACGATCTGTCGAAAATAATCTTTGCCCACCATCCCGCCGACGATCAGGAGATAAGAGACAACCCTCACTTCGTTCAGTTTCCGCAACTGGCCTTCGTGGAGAACAGAGAAAAAGTAAGAGAGACGGTTGGTAGAGGAAAGAATGTCCTGGCTTATATCAACGGGCATGTACACTGGTTAGGCCTGTACGAGTGCAATCGAATACCGTATATCTCAGTACCGTCTTTTACGGAAGCGTGGCCGGAGAAGAGCGGCGCCCCCGGAATGTTTGCGCAGGTTTTTATTTCAGAAAACGGTCGTCTGGAACTGACCATACGAAGCTTGAATCCTCGAAGAATCCTGGGGAAGTTCTTCTGGAACAGCACGTGCAGTTCTTTATAGGAATCAACCAGAGAAAAGGAGGGGAAATGCATGCGTAAGTTCTTTGTAATTGCTCTAGTTGTTTTTGCAGTGTTTGCAACATCGTTGATCGCAGCCGATCCGGTAATTCTTAGATTCTACTTCCCTGTGGGTGTCGCCGGTCCGCTGGCCAGGTACATGGGAGAGCTGGCCGACAAGTTCAACAGTACCCACCCGGATATCATCGTCGAACCGATATACTCCGGTGGTTATCCGGAAACTCTCCAGAGGGCTCTGACGGCGTCAAAGGCCGGGAACCCGCCGGATGTGGCTCTCCTCACCGCCGCCGACATATGGACCGCGGCCGATGAGAAGATCATCATCTCTCTCGAATCGTTTATCGAAGCCGAAGGAGGAGAGACCTTCCTCGAACCCTACTTCCAGGCCTTTCTGGAGGACTGTGACGTCGCCGGAGAGCTTTACGCGATACCATTCCAGAAAAGCACTCCGATCTTCTACTACAACAAGGACATGTTCAGAGAGGCCGGCCTCGATCCCGACAGACCGCCTTCGACATGGACGGAACTGAAAGAATACGCGACAAAACTCGCGAAAAAGGAAGGCGGGAACACCGTGCGCTGGGGAGTGGAAATCCCGATAGATCAGTGGTTGCTCTCGGCCTTCATAATGCAAAATGGCGGACTCGTGAACAATCAGGCCGGAACGGAAACCTATCTCAACAGCCCAGAAGCGATCGGGGCTCTCGAGTTCATGAGATCTCTAGTTGCTGAAGGTCTTATGCCTGCCAGAAGACTCTTCGGAGACTCTTCTGCCGATTTTGTCGCCGGCACTACGGCCATGATGTACAACTCTACGGGCAGTCTAACTTTTGTCAGGGACAGCGCGACCTTCGACTGGGGTGTGGCCTATCTTCCCGAGAACGTCAGAAGGGCCGTTCCGACGGGTGGTGGGCAGCTTGTAATAATGGCGGGAATACCGGCAGAACGCCAGAAGGCGGCGTGGGAATTCATTAAATGGATGACGCTTCCTGAACAGGCTGCAACCTGGAGCATGAAGACAGGGTACGTGGCCGTAAGAGAGGATGCCTTCGATGTTCCTGAAATGAAAGCATACGTCGAAGGATTTCCCTTCGCGATAGTCGCGAGAGAACAGCTCCAGTTCGTTCTGGTCGGTGAACCGCCGGCAACTCACGCGGCAAGACAGATCTCCCGCTTCATGACTGATGCACTGGAGGGGGCAATCGCCGGAATGATAAGCGCGAAAGATGCTCTGAACACGGCTCAGGCCGAAGCCGAAAGAGTTCTGAGACCTTACAGATAAGAAGCGTGGAAGGAGGAGCGCGAAACTTGCTCCTCCTTTCCTTTTTTGAATCGGGGGTGAGAGAATGAGATTGTCCCGTAAGTGGAGAACTTATTTACTCGGTTATTTGCTTATTCTTCCAAGCTTCGTATTTCTAATAGTATTCACTTACTATCCGGTGGTTCGCTCCGTATGGTTGAGCCTCTTTCAGAAAATGGCGGGAGGAGTCACGAAGTTCGTCGGTCTGGCCAACTACGAATACATGTTTGGAAGCCGTCTCTTCAGGCAGGTAATGCAAAACAATCTCGTTTACTCACTCGGAAGCGTCATACCGGCAATAATTCTCGGACTGGTTTTTGCGATACTCCTGAACAAACGTTTGAAGCTTCGAGGGGCTTTCCGATTTTCGATATTCTACCCCACTATGATTCCAATCGCGGCCGCCTCAATGGTATGGATCTTTCTTTTCAGCCAGTCCTATGGATTGCTGAACAAAGTACTGAGTCTTCTGGGCCTCTCGTCGAACATCGACTGGTTGAACACCACCCCTTACGCGATGCTCTCGATCATCCTAGTCTCTGTTTGGAAATTCGCCGGCTATTATATGTTGCTCTTTCTATCGGGGCTTCAGTCCATCGATGAGAGTCTGTATGAAGCGGCCGTGCTGGAAGGTGCCAACGCCTGGCAGAAGTTTAGAAAGATAACCCTGCCACTACTCTCTCCGACGACTTTTTTCGTAACTTTGATGGCGATCATAAACTCCTTCCAGTCCGTTGATCAGGTATATGTCATGACCAGGGGAGGACCTTACAACACCACCAACGTCTTACTCTACTACATCTACCAGAACGGTTTCGTTTACTGGGACACCGGGATCGCCAGCAGCGCGTCGGTGGTTCTCTTCTCGATCCTGCTGGTTTTCACCTTCATTTACTACTTTGGACTGCAACACTTCGTCCACTACGAGAGGTGATCGTATGAAACGGGGAAATCTTGTATCGAAAGCAACGGTTTACCTCGTACTGGTGATCTTTTCGCTCATGATCCTGATGCCTCTGATATGGTTGACGACTACGGCTTTCAAGACGAAGACCGAGATCTTCTCCAACCCTTTCAACATTTTGCCGGGCAGTCCTGACTTCGGCAATTTCAAAAACGCCTGGTCATACGCGCCGTTTGCGAGCTACTATCTGAACACTATAATAACCTCTTTCGGACTGCTGGCAATTCAGCTAGTTACGATAACGATGGCAGCCTACGCCTTCGCGAGGCTCCAGTTTCCCGGACGGGATTTCTTTTTCATACTCTTCCTCACGCAACTGATGATCACCCCGCAGAGCACGATTCTTCCAAACTACCTGACCATAAGCCAGATGGGATTGATCGATACCAGGCTGGGGGTCATGCTCCCGTACTTCGCCTCGGCCATGGGCACCTTTTTGATGAGACAGGCTTTCAAAAGCGTCCCGGAATCTCTGGAGGATGCCGGCAAACTCGACGGTTGCAACACCTTTCAGTTGATCTGGCACGTCTTTCTGCCGATCGTCCGGCCTTCGCTGATAGCCTTTTCGATAATTAGCGTCACATATCACTGGAATGAATTTCTCTGGCCGCTCCTGGTTACCGAAACGTCCAGATCGAGAACCCTGACGGTAGGTCTGACGATCTTCGCCCAGCAGGCCGAGGGAGGGGCCGAATGGAGTTTGCTCATGGCAGCGACTCTGATAGTCATAGGGCCTCTTTTGATCGCGTTCACTATATTTCAGAAGCTTTTCGTTCAGAGCTTCGCCAATTCCGGGATGAAAGGATGACCTCCATGAAAGAGCCGGAGAAGTGGAAGTTAAAAGACGTGCGGGCCGTTTTCAGTGATATAGACGGCACGCTTCTAGACAGCGAAGAGAGATTGTCCGGTGAGAACCTGAAGGCGATCCAGGAGATCGTGAACCGGGGCATTTTAATGGTTTTTGCCAGCGGTAGATCGACCGGATCGATCAGAAACCTCTTCGCCGGACTCGATGAACATAATTTCAACGCCATTGCCTTCAACGGTTCTGAAGTTACCCTGAGGGGAGAGGTGATTTCCAGAACTAAGCTAGACTCCGTAACGGCTTCGCAAATAGTCAGGACTGTAAGTGAGATCAATATTCATATTCACGCTTATGTGGATGGCGAGCTGGTCTTTTCGAAACTGACCCCTACGGCGGAAAGGTATGCAATACATACCGGCTTAGAGCCGATGATCGTTGGAGATCTTGCTGTATATCTCCAGGAGAACCCGCCGATCAAGCTGGTCGTACTCTCAGAACCCGGCTATCTTCCCTCTTTGAGGGAGAAGCTCGCCGGGCAGTTTCCAGAGGTCAGTTTCACCAGATCCGGAGGAATCTACCTGGATGTCACGCGCTCGAACGTTGACAAAGGTCGTGGATTGATTGAAATATGCGAAAGAGAAGGTATAGCGCCCGAAAACGCCGTAGCCTTTGGAGATAGTGACAACGATATCGAAATGCTTAAAGCGGCCGGTCTTTCCGTGGCCATGTCTAACGGTTCCGAAGAAGTGCGGAGAATCGCGACTGTAACAACTGTATCGAACGATGAAAACGGATTTTCGAAGATGATGAAGAAATTGCTGCGAAATATGACCCCATAACTCAAGGCTTTCGCGTCCAGGTTCCTGGTAAAACAGAGGTCAGAGGAGAGGAAGAGAGAGGAAAAGAGAGAATGAGAGAGTAAGAGAGAGAAGTAGAGAGAGCGAGACGCCTTCTCGTGAGTGAAGCGGACTCTCAACGTTCTTTCTCTCGTGTTTTTCGCTCTCGTCTTCTCGTGATAGGATCACTACGGGATGACAGTCTTACTCCCTTCCCGTCATGCCGGATCGCGATCCGGCATCCCGCTCTTGCTCTTCTCGGAGGGCGGTGGACGGACGACGGATAACGGCTCCTGGTTAACTCTTGACGCTCTTTCTCGATTCTTACCCACAACACACCATTCACTAACCACTACTCACTATCCACCACCCACTGTGGCTCCTGTTGATCTTTCTTATTCAATCATATGATTTAATATAATAATATAATCCATAGATTATTTTTATCGGTTTTAATGGTAAAATATGTTCGAGAAGCTCATTTATGAGGGGATGAAATAGATGAAAAGAGTGATTTTAGCAGTCTTGCTGGCTTTTATTTTATCTTCGACAGCTTTTGGAGTACAGAACACATCTACCCAGGAGCTTAGAATAGTTGTGCAGCCAGTGGCATTACTGGATGTATCTCTCCTGACGGTGGTCTTCGAAATCCCCCAGGAGATAGTCCCCGGTGCACCTTTGCATTTTGAAAACATAGAAGGCGGGAATATAAGATACACCTCGCTCATCGAGCAGGGCAGGTCAAGAAAGATAACGGCTTCGCTGGTAGATACGTCGATCCTCGACTATGTTGAAATAGGAATAACCGTGGCGGCGCCTGAAAAGGGAACTGGAAAACTGGGAGTATCCACGGGAAGGATCTCTCTCAGCTCGATACCGCAGCCGGTTATCGCAGATATAGGCAACGGCTGGACGGGAACGGAAGAGACCGATGGTGCCAGTGTTTTCTATGATATCGATATACTGTCGGCGGACAACCTTGGAAGCGGTACCGTAACTATAGATGTGCTCTTCACACTCGCCGAGGAGTGATCAGAGTACACCGGAATCTATTATGATTATCTGTTCGCTCTTCTTCCTCATTTTGAAGTCGATCGTGGTTTCACTTCCCGATTTCAGTTCGAGTTCGGCGGTTTGATTATCTATCACAAAACCCCTGGGCAGAGTATCGCCGTCGATACGCAGAGTCCATTTTCCCGGCCTAAGGTTTGGAACCGAGATCTCGCCGTTCTCCCTGGTGCTCAATCTGAAGTTTTCTTCGCCATTACTCAACGTGAAATATATCCCGCCCAGATTGACGGGCTCCTTTTCCTCGTTTATTACTCTTACCCTCAAGGTCGAAGACTTAAGAAAGCCCAACGATATCCCGGACTCTTCGTCGGCTTTCAGTTCAAGCTTAAGCGGCAGCTTATCGACGCTTACCAGTCCCCTCTCAATTGACTGGCCATCTATTTCCACATAGTAAGTCCCCGGCCTTATACCTTTGAAGGCAAACTCACCTTCCTTGCCAGTGATGGCGACCAGGTTGTTGAGCCTTACAACAACCCCCACGATCGGTCTTTCTTTCCCGTCTTCGATAACTACCACCTTTCCAGATAGAGAAGCCAGATCGTTTCTGGGCCATACGGGAAGCGAGAACGGAAAGGAATAACCGGCCTTGAATTCAAACGCCGGCTTCCAGCTGTCCCGTTCGGCGATAGACACCGCCGCGGATGCCGTGAAGTTACCTCCATCCACGAAGGATTTAGAAAGCGCAACACCGACGCTGATATTTGAAGGAGTAAGGTCCTTCATCGCATACCCCAGCGATAAGTTCACTCTGGTGCCGCTTTCGAATATATAAGAACCCGAGAGCGCCGCTGTCGTTTCGAACCACTCTCCCACATAATTTTTCAGCGTTATTCTCGCCGATAGATACGCCAGATCGGAGAACCTGTAGGATCCGTAAATGTCCAATTGCAGCGTCGATTTCAAAAGGCCGCCTATCTGGCTTGCCTGTCCAGACAGAGAGCCATAAACATTCAAAATCGAAATAGAGTAGGCCAGCGAGAGGTTACCACCGTAGTTCCTGACTGTTGAGGCGGGATTCCTCGTACCGCTTGAGACGTAGTGAGCTCCCAGGCTAACTCTCAAACCCGACATCGCTGGAAGATCCACGCGAGCACGCAAAGAATAACCGCTCAATACTCCGGGCAACATAAAATCGAAGGGATTGTTTCTCTGTACCGTCCCTTCGAGGGAGACCCGTAAAGAGTCCTTCCTGCTCCATGTGGCACCTACATCTAGCTTGAGTAGCTCATTGTTCGATGGGCCGGTAAGCCTTTTGGAGTAACCTATCGAAGATCTTAGCTGCCAACTTTCGAGACGACTGACAAAAGTGTAATCCAGCAGGATACCATCGAATTTACCCTCGACAAAGGGGACACGCAAAACCGACCTTGCACCGACGGGCTTCTCATCGGATTCGAGAACCACGGACGCGTAAGAAGGACCGGAGGAGTCGAGATTCCTGTCGAAGGCAAAGCTCGCCAGCAGCTCTTGAGTAGGTCTCCAGTCGATAAAAAGACCGTACCTGGACAGGTTGTTCGAAACTATCATCCCGAGTTTTAATGAATCGAGTTTCAACTGGAGATCGAAGCCTCTTGTGGAAGTGCCGACTGGTGTCGATGCCTGTCCTGCCGCCGGGAGGCTTCCATAACCGGCTTCAAGGATTTCTCCTCTGTACCGCAGATCCGCCTCGAATCTGTTGTCCCTGTTGGCACCGGTCACAGGGATGGAAGTATTCAACGACACGCTTCTAGTCTTTTCGTCGTTTAAAAAGCCTTCCATCCTTAGACCGGCTGCCAGAAAGAAGCTCTGCGAGTAACCTGTGGTTATCGATACTCTGGCTGGAAGCAACCTGAACCTGCTGGCCAGAGAGTCGATCGGTGGAAGCAGCAAGACCGAGGAACGGCCCGAAACGCTTCCGCCATCTCCCGACTCTATGCCGGCTATGAGAATTACGATGTGATTGTTCTGTTCCAGAAGCGTTCTGGATGTTTTGACTTCTACCGTTACCCTTCCCGATCGGGCCGGTTCAAGCTCGAGTTTGGATACGCTTGATTTCAAAGCGTACGACAGGTTATCGTTCACTCTCAAATTAAGCGCTACGGGAATATTGCCATTGTTGGTGATCAAAAAAACCAGCGAGTACCCCTCGCCGGCCCGAACATACGAGGGACCGTCGATAAGCTCAACCCTTATCGCCACATTCGACGCGACCTTCACTGTGAAGTTCAACCCGGATACCCTTCCATCGTCGCTTTTGACCCTGTAACTCAACTGGTAATCACCGGCCAGCGTTCTGGCCGGTACAAGAAAACTCAAAAGCCTGATATCGAAGGAATCCGGTTCGATCTCGAAAGAAGAGGTCCCGAATACATTTCTCCATTCTGAAGGTAGCAGCAGTTCTTCGCTGAGATTCAGTCTATCTTGCGAGTTGTTGGTCACAAGCACGGCCAGAGTAACTATCTCTCCAGGCCTGACTTGGCCGGGAGGGGGTGTAGAAAGAATGAGTTCAAAGTCGGCAGCGATCAGAAAAGCCGGTATGAGAATTAGAAAGAGAAGAGGTAAAAGTAGTTTTATCGGCCGGTCTCCATTCACTCTATTTTCATCGAATACTGGGCACCCCATACATCTTCACCGTCTCTTATCAGGGCCAGAACCCTGTAATCGCCCGGGGCCAAATCAACGAACGAAACCACGAAATGCCCGGAGGTCCCTGGGTACAGTCTCATCGAATTTCCCATGAACTCTCCGACAGTTTCACCGGATTGATTGAAGACACTCGCGGAAAGCTCCGGCCTCATCCACCAGTTTCCGGTGTTCTGAATATCCATGTTCAGCGAGTAAAGGCCGTTATTTTTCGATAGACTTCTTCCTAAAATCGCAACGCTCTTGGCTTGAGGCTCCCCGAAGTTGGTGACAACCTGAATCGCGTAGCGTGTCTTAGTTCTGACGGTAATTCCCTCTACTTCGTCGTCTTTGAAGTCATCGGTGGGTTCGACCATGATCACTGCCCAGTAAGTTCCAGATAAGCTCTCATCGGACGGAACGACCGCCGAAAAGTTGTAAGTCAGGTTCGCGTTGCCCGGAACGGTTATTTCAGGTGCCTGAAGCTCAATCCAGTTCGCATTGGATCGCTGCAGGCTACCGGCTTCGGGGTATTCCGTCGAACCTGTGTGGTAGAAAAAATAATCCGACAGATAAATACGAACACGTGCCGGGTCCATCGAGTTGTTTTGCAGCTCGATAACTCCGGACAAAACCTGTCCGGGAGAGGCCTGAAAAATATGTGTGAGTCCGTTTATTATAAGGATATCTGCCTTTACGGATATAAATGCGAGTATAAAAATTAACAGTACGATTTTCTTAATCATATGAATCAGCTCCAAATCAACAGCACTACCAAAGGTATTATAGGTTACCCATATCGATTACCGTGAAAGTAATTGAAGTGCCACCCATCAAGTCGAGATCATCCGGGTCTAAGGCATACTGAATGTAGAAGGTCACGATTTCTCCCCGAGGTCTGAAGACTATATCCACGAAATCGTAAGATACCCCGGCCATTGAAAGTTCGAGATAACCTGTGTAGAGTGGCGTGACAGAACCGCTTTGATTCGAAGGAGTCCACGCTACCGGTATTTCTGACAACCTCAGCGATATCTTCATACCGGAAGAACGGGTCACGATTACTCTGTACTTTCTTTCTTGTCCGTAACCGCCAGTGATTTCCGGTCTGTTCACCACTATCTTCGTGGAATCTGCCGGACTCACCATCTGCGAAGACGCATTAAGCACAGGGCCATCCCCGGCCAATTCCGGAGACACCGCGATGATTTCCCAGGCGATATCGCCCGTAACTTTACCCGTGGCCGATAACGTGACCGCACCGGTCGAAACGGCGAAAATCAGAACACCAAGACAGAGAAGCAGCGCTTTGCGCTGCTTCAATGCCAGATATGTTCCGGGAAGAAGACTCATCTTTCAGATCAGATATCCGTCAGAGTAAACGTGACAGTTATTACTGTATCTACTGCGTTCAAGAAACCACCGTCCGCAAGGCCGTCTCCAAGGTTTGCAAGTGCAGTCTCATCGATCATGGCTGTGTAGGTCAGGGGATGACCGGCGTTGGACTCTATGCCAGTTCTTGCCAGGCCAGCTCCTATAGAAGTTACGAGATCACCAGTTAGAGTTGTTCCTACAAACTCAAGCGTGGCGCCGGTCCCTACGTTACCCTTTGCCGAAGAGTCGGTGGTGCCTGCCGCCAGAGATATGGAGAAACCCGCGGGAAGAGTGCTGAAGGTTGTGGTGACCTTTCTCTCGAGGCCTCCAAATCTCAGGGATGTGTATCTGAGATATGTAGGGTCTTGTACAACCGTGACTACAGGAGCCGCACCTGCCAGCTCGGGCTGAGTCACCGAGATAGCAACAGCGGGGGCGTCGGCCGTTGTGGACCCTGTAGATGCCGCCGCGCCCGTTACGGCCAGCAACGCTATTTCGTTCATCGTGACAGTGATCGTTTGAGTGTCAGTATTTGTATCCTGCGCGAACACGAATCCGCCTAACAGAGTTACCATTACCAGAATTACCAGAAATTTCTTCATTATTTACCTCCATTTTGTGTTTATTTATAAAATCGTTTGACATATAATTATCGCATTATATTTCCTGTGTTTTTTATCTGTGATTGACTCATATGGTACTTATATCGTTTTCAATTTAATTATACACTTAGTCGATTACTATAAATTTCGTATTCAATAAGTTCAAATGATCGTATTATTTTATAATTATTACAATTTGTAATGTTCTTTTCTCTCCTGCTTCAAATGCCCCTCAAGGGTATTTATGCAAAAGCGTGCCAGGAATTCCCCGAAGGATTTGGTGTATAGACAGGAATCTAAAAGATGGAAGAGTCTCAGGAACCATCTATGGTTCCCATTCATAGTACCTTTGATCAATTATGCGCAACTGTACTCAGCCGAAGGCGAAGACTGAGGGCGATGTTTTATTCGCCAATCGGTTTTCCGGCGGAGAAGTTGTTCTGAGTTCTAGATTTGCAACACGCTATTGAGATACCGAGGTCGGGTTGATGATTTTGGTCAAAATGAGCCTCCACTGCGTTCCGTGAAGTCCTATGGAACTCCACCAGACTTCTTTTTTGACAGTGCTGGATAAACCTCTCGAGTAGAAAGTGTAATAACCTTGACCACTCTCGTTTTTAGAGATCGAATATCCCAACTCGACAAGTGTATCGAAAGATTCGTATAGTTCATCCTCGAAGAGGTTTCTTCCGACTTCCAGGCTGTCCTGGTCGTAGAATATCGTGCCATCGGGCTGCATTATCCAGAATTCGTAGGGTTCCAAATTGTTGGGAATTATTACCGGGGCCAGGAAGGTTTCGGGCTTAATCAGGAAGCTCAACGATCCTGCAAGAGTGCCATCTTCCGCAAAAACAGGCCACTCTAGATCTACGGCCTGGAAACCTTCAACGGCTAGAAACCCCTCGCTCAGGACCGGCCTGCCTGTTTCATGAAGTTTTATGAGTTGTTCCTGGTCACCTATCCATTCCCCTTCAACGTAACTGTAATCCCGAGGATGGATCAATCTCAGCACACAATCGCCGTCTATGTAAGACACATCGACCACTTCAGAGTTCGCTTCGTATAGTCTCTTCAGCAACGATCGAACTTCTTCGTCATCGTTCAGTATCTTTCTCATATCCTCGGCACCTTTCGAAAGCGAAGTGTCGAGTCTATTGAAATGTTCCTGGATCTCCTTCTGCACCTTACTCAATAGGAGCTCGGGGCGTGGATCTCTCGTCGTGGACAGTAGCTCCCGTGCGATGACGAAAGTCCAGCCGGTCTTCAGCGATCGCCTGTAAGCCGCCAGATGGAGAACGTCATTACCGGTGAAGAGAAAGTCGCCGCTATCTCTATCGAGAGTTGCAAGCCTTTCGGTAATTCCAGGAACCGGAACTTCCAGAGAGCCCAGAAGCAGGGAGGTATCGTCCGATAGTGCCAGCGTGTTCTGTTCGTCGAAGGCGTAGAAATGGACTTCCGGCAGTTGTTTGAAATCCGAAATCAATTCGAAGTTCCATTCATCGAAGAAGGCCGAAATACCGACAAAACCGGATATATTGTCCTCTTTACGGACAGGCGTTGCGAAGACGACCGAACGTTTTCCGGTAGATCTGCTCAAAACCTGGTATCCCAGAACTTCTCCGCCCATCAGAAGCGCAGAAAAGTAACCCCTGTCGGAAAGGTTCAGGCCGGTCCAGTCCCTCTGGACGGTGTAGTAACCCCCGTCAGGTTCCACGTACATGGCCAGTCCTTCATAGCCCTGGTTGAAGCTGCTAAGGAGAGGTTTCATCCTCGACCACTCTCCCGATATCACTCCGGGAGAGCCTGCCAGCACCCTCAGTGAGGTCATTATTCCGTGGACGCGCTCCTCGAAAGAAGTTACCAGCAGATTCAAAGCGGTCTGGAGAGGTACCGACGATTGCGAGATCAGGTCATCGACTTTTTCGAGTCTGGAGGGATCCAGTTCGACACCCGCCGAGAGAAGAGCCTCGATGTTGACCATCGACCGGCCGTTTGAGGAATTCTCGGGTGGGATCTCATCGGGAGAAAGTCCGGAGAGTATTTTCAAGGCGATTAACCCGGCCCGTTTACCTTCCTCGAAAGCGGAGTTCACAACACCGGCCATCGCGCCGTCGGCCACTACAAAATCGAGAACAGAAAAGACTGCCAAACCCGTATTTTTAACCGTCCATTCGGTAACATATTCAGTGCTTACCGTTCTTCCGTGTTCGTCTTTGAGTGTCCTGTCGGCAAGGATAACTATGGCGTTCCCTTCTCCGGATAAGCTTTTCACAATTTCCTTCCATTCGTTGAAACTGCCGACCGTATGTATTTTCGTAGATAAATCGCCAAAGGAAGTCGCCTCGAGCTGTTCTCTCATACCGGCGACGGTTTCGCTATCGTCACCGATGAAATGGACCTCTCTGACCTGTGGAAAGAAATCGAGAAGCATCTCGACCGTCTCTTTCAAAAATAGGGTTTCCCTGATACCCGTGGCGTTGCTGCGCGGGTACGAATATCTTGCCGGATCGAGGTTGACACCGCAGTAAATTAGCGGGAGCGCGGTGAAGTCTTTCGCGAAATACTCCTGCGCATTATCGTCGCAGGCGATGACTATATCGGGTTGAAAAGCTTCGACCTCCCTGGCGGCCATCTTTCCGGCTTTTATCTTCCACTCTTCGTTTGTTTGAAGACGTGTGTCCATGTAGAAGACCTTCCATTCGATCGATTCGTCGGCGAAAACGCTCTTGATACCTTCAAGCATCTCCCTCGACCACACGTAATCTTCGTCGTAGCTATGAATCACCATGATCCTGGTGGCGAAAATACACGTAAAAGAAAGAAAGAGCAACAGAAAGAACGCCGGTATCGTTTTACTCTTCATGATTTCTCCCCCTTTTCCCTTTAGAAACATTTCAACGTTTGAATTATAGCTCAGGATAGATCGAATCCGGAGACGTAAGCGACACCTGAAATGAAAGTATCTCGCATCTCACAGAATGAAAAAGACCCCGCACATTTTTCAGTGAGCGGGGTCCTGGTAGGGTTAATATCGGTTGCTGCTACTTTTCGAGTTCACTCTTCATTCTATTCAGTTCTTCTTCAACTGAGAAAGAGCTCTTTGAGGCATATTTCTCTTCCAGGGCTTTTGCCTTGTCGATGGGCTCGCTGTTCAATTCGGCCATTGCGGTTGCCTCGTCCAGCATCTTCTGGGCCTTGTCCTCCATTCTGTTGAAGGCATCCATCGCTCCCTGTGTTCTTCCAGAAGTTGAGGCCGCTTCGTTGATCGTCTTCTGAGTCTTGGCCACAGAGACTTTGGCTTTTATCATCTCGCGCCGCGCCTTCAGAGTTTCGATGTTTTCTACCAGCTTATCGTGCATCTGACGCATCTTTATAGCGTTTTCGTGGGCCGCCGCGTAGGCCGTCATAAGGCCGGCACCGGCATCTTCAAGCTCCTGCTTTTTGGCGATGAAAACACGGGCATCTTCTTCGCTCCCGGACATCAGAGCTCTTTTGGCGTAGTTGGCGTACTTCGCCACTTCGGCCGCGTTTTCGTCAACGAGACGCTTGGTGCGGGTTTCTTCGGCCATAACGGAGGCCGTGCCTTTCTTTACTTCGGCCAGATCTTCAATCATCTCCCGCATGTACTGGTCGATCATCTTGGATGGATCTTCAAACTTGTCCAGTAATGCATTGATGTTCGACTTGATAATGTCGTTGAATCTTTCCAAAATACCCATCCTCTTTGTCCTCCCTTTAGTTTAAGCCTGACCGTCATAGACAAATCTGCTCATTTTGGCCTAAACGTTACTTTTCGTTGCTATTGTTTTCCTCGTATTTTTTTGAAAGATCTTCGGCCTCTTTGTCACCGAACTTTTCGAGCGGTACCTTGAGCATTTCTTCGGTCTGTTTGGCCTCGAGATATTTCTGTCTTCTCACCCGGCTCCACCAGGCGAATAGTATAAGAATAGCGACTACGATTCCGAAAACTATCAGTACGCTTATCCAGGGTGATTTGGTAACCGTCATAATCCTGTTGGCCGCATCCGTGAAGGCTTTACTGAAGAAAGCGTCATCTGTCAGGCCGGTATCGTAATAGTAGCGATCGATATAATCGAGCAGAATATCGGCCGCCTCTTCATCGATTACGGTTTTGGCCTGTACTCCGGCAACGTATCTGTCCATGTATCTTTCCTCGTATTCGAAGAATACGAGCAATAAGTGGGCTTCATCTGTGAAAAGCCTTTCGTAAAGTTCATGAGTGAATGCATTCAATTGCTCCTCGGACGGAAAGTGCGAACCGTATATCGTATCGGTTATATAAAGATAAGGCTGTACGCCAGTCTTTTTGTAGAAGTGCTTCATTCCTTCAAGAAGCTGGTTTTGATTGGTGATCCAGCCTAACTCGTCTGTGAAATAAGCGGTTTCCTTCACAGAGCCATCGGGTAAGGGCTTTCTCACGATCGTCGATCTGGTGATCTCGTTCTTGGAGACAGTCTGTATGTTGGGCGCTCCCTGGGCAGAAACGATAACTATTACTATAATCACCGCTACAACGATTATTCCTAGCGCCACAAAACTGCAGCCACTGCAACCGCTACAGCCACTCCCGACTCCTCCGACGCTCTGATTGACTCCTCCACCGCTGTTACTGACACGTCTGAAAGTACCGAGTCCTCCGATAATGGGAACGCCGATTTTTCTGTTGCTGACTTTGTTGCTTGAACTGCTCGAGCTGCTCCCGGTTCCGCCGCTGAAGAAGCCGCCGCTGCTTTTCCTGCTACTGCTGGAAGAGGAACTACTTCCACTGCTAGATCTACCGCTGGAAAAAGAACCGCCGCTACGCCCGCCGCTGCTCCTGTTGCTCGAAGAAGAGCCACCACTGCTCCTGCTACCCGAACCTCCACCTCTAGGCATTTCTCTATCTCCCTTCAAATACAGGCATGCTTTCAATTAATTATAATCACTTAAATATATAAATCCAACCGCTCAATACACAATAGACCGTTGACTTTGATCCCGGCGCCGGTTCCGGTACAATAAGCTTTTATATTCCCCCGTCTTGATGGGTGTATTCAAAGATATCAAAGCCACAAACCGATCGTTGTTATCTTTATTCCAACTTATTGACTCAGTTTAATTATACAAGCTATTCAATCAACTTTCGAGTCACGGATTATGGGTCCGTCCATCGAGAGTGGTTTCAAGTTGCAGGTTCCAAGCATAATAGAGCCATCTCTTACCCGGTGTCCTTTGAGAAGAGTGAGATGCCTTTCATCTCTTAATTAGGAACATTTCAAAGATGCTTCCTTCTTGCAAGCCTGGACCGAATTTGTGAAGGTTAATCTTGCCTCTATCTCTTAATAGTAAAGACGGTGCAGTGTGGTTTAATATTTAATCGAGGTGTGTATTTGCCTCTCAGTCTATTTTGGGAGAAGCGTTGTCTTGAAAAGGATCGTACCGACCATTTTGATTTTATGCGTTTCGGCAACTTTTCTATACGCCAGGTCTGAGGCTCTGGCCGAGAGGTATCTTCAACTGTTCCTGCGGGGGAGCTTTTATCTGGCAAACGAGATGCAGAGCGTGAAAGTGCGGAAAGACTACACCGTGGACGACATGCAGAAGGAGCTCGAGCGCCTCAGGGAAAATTATGGCAATTATCTCTTCATCTTCTCTACCGAAACAAGCGAGATCCGGGGATACACTGTTTATATCTTTCATTCGCAATTCGAGAAGGGCTACATAGATTTCAACATAGTGATCGATAATTTCGGGAAGGTCGATGCTTTTGTCGTGCAACCAACTCTTCAACCAGGCGCCATCCCCGACTACATAGATACGAGCCGGTTCGACGAGTTTGAGATAACCATCGGGAGCGACAGATGGAAACTCCCGGGAGTGTTGACCGTGCCGAAGAACCTGGACAGATATCCCCTGGTCATTCTCATACACGATTCGGGCGCCCTCGACAGAGATTCGACGATCGGACCAAACAAACCCTTCAGAAACATAGCCTGGGGACTTGCTACGCGCGGCGTGGCTGTAATGCGTTACGACAAAAGGACTTTCGTCTTCGGAGAAAAACTGTCTCAAGCTTCGCCGAGTATCGAGACAGAAATTATTGAGGACGTGATGAATGCTGTGAATATGGCCTCGAAGATGCCGGCCGTCTCTTCTATCTTTCTTGTTGGTCACGGATTGGGTGGCAAGATAGCCCCAATCGTGGCAGCTAGAAATGAGAATGTAGACGGTATTGTACTTATGGGAACATCGGCCAGAAGGGAATTGCAGGTGATAATAGACCGCCAGAATTATGTCTCGGAGCTCTTCTATTCGGACAGGGAACGGCAGCAGCTGAAACTTCTGATAGATTACCTCCAGAAAGCCCTGGATGGAAAGTTGCTTCCAGGAACGCCTGTTCTGGCAGCGACGGCAGGTTATTACTACGAAATAGATGCCCTTGATCCGATAGAAACGATAAAGAAATTGAATATACCGGTTTTGATTCTTCAGGGTGGGGCAGATTATGAATCGACGACCGATGATTATATGACTTTCATGAACTCTCTCTGGACCAGTCTAAACGTTTACTTCCAGCTCTTTCCCAATCTGGACCATTACTTCATGCCGGTAGAGAGAGAGAAGTCGACTCCCGACGACTACTACGAATTCCGTCACGTCGATCGTGAGCTCGTCGAGAGTCTCTTCTCCTGGATCTTCGTCTTCAACTGATCCCTCTCGGCATTGCTTCATTCGTACAGAAAACAGGAGACGTAGTGCCCGCTTCCCGTTTCGGTTAGCCGGGGCGCTTCTTTCAAGCATCTATCGAAGGCTTTTGGGCATCTTTTAACGAATCGGCAATTATCCGGTGGATCGACCGGCGAGGGAATATCTCCCTTAACGAGTTCTCTCTTGCCGATCTTTCTCATGTGGGGATTGGGGATCGGTATCGAGGCCAAAAGTCCCTGTGTGTAAGGATGCAAAGGGTTTCTGAAGAGCTCGTCCGTTTCGGCGGTCTCCACTATCTTACCCAGGTACATAACCGATATCCTGTCGCAAATATGCTTCACAACCGCCAGATCGTGGGCGATGAAGAGGTATGTAAGCTGGAAGTCGTGCTTCAGGTCCTCAAGAAGGTTTATTACCTGTGCCTGAACGGAGACGTCCAGCGCCGAGACCGGTTCGTCGCAAATCACCAGTTCGGGATTCAAAACTATCGCACGGGCGATGCCTATCCTCTGTCTCTGGCCGCCGGAAAACTCGTGCGGGTAGCGGTACATGTATTCCGGTCTCAGTCCTACCTTCTCGAGTATCCCCGCGATCATCTCTTTTCGCTCATCCCGGCCTTTGCCGATCGAATGGACGCGCAGACCTTCCGAAAGTATGTCCTGTACGGTTATCCTGGGATTCAGAGAAGCGTATGGGTCCTGGAAGACCATCTGGATTTCCTTTCTGAAGGGTCTCATCTGCGACTCATTCAGCGAGAAGATATCGATCGATCCTCCAGTGACGCCCTTGCCCCTGTAAATGAACTTTCCTCCGGTTGGCTGGTAAAGCTTTATGAGCGTCCGACCGATGGTAGTCTTTCCGCAGCCCGATTCTCCGACCAACCCAAGCGTTTCGCCCCTGTAGATATGCAGATCGACCCCATCGACGGCCTTCAGGTCTGATTTCTTTTTGAAGCCACTCTTGATGGGAAACCACTTCTTCAATTGATGAATCTCCACCATGGGGGTGTCAGCCATTTGTCTCACTCCCTTCGGCCAGCCAGCAGCGCACCGTGTGGGCTTCCTCAGGGCTGTAGATCTGTGGCGTCTCTTTCTTGCACTTCTCCATCGCCATGGGGCAACGCGGCTCGAAACGGCAACCTGTCGGGAATTTAGAAGGGTGAGGCACATAGCCCGTGATAACGTTGAGCCTCTTCTGATCGCGCTTCTCCACCTCTATCCGGGGTATCGAGTGGATCAATCCCCTGGTGTAGGGGTGTAGGGGGTTGTCGAATATTCTGAAGACGTCGGCGCTCTCGACGATCTGGCCGGCGTACATCACCAGCACCCTGTCGCACATCTCGGCTATCACGCCAAGATCGTGGGTAATTATGATCGTGGCCGTGTCGAGCTTGTTCTTGAGATCGTTCATGAGCTCGAGAACCTGGGCCTGTATAGTCACGTCTAACGCGGTCGTAGGTTCGTCGGCGATTAGAAGGGCCGGGCTGCAGGCCAGTGCCATCGCTATCATCACTCTCTGTCTCATTCCGCCGGAGAGTTGATGCGGGAACTCTTTGACCCGCTTGGCCGGTTCCGGTATGCCGACGAGTCGGAGCATCTCGATACTCCTATCCATGGCCTCTTCGTCATCCAGACCCTCGTGCAGCTTGTAAACCTCCGAGATCTGCCAGCCTATAGTGTAGAGGGGATTCAAAGAGGTCATCGGCTCCTGAAAGACCATCGAGATGGATTTACCGCGGATCTTGTGGAGATCGGACTTCTCCAGTGTCGCGATATCCCTGCCCCTGAAGGAGATCTTCGTTTCATCTCCGAGTATGGCATTTTTGGGGAGGAGCTTTATTATCGAGAAGGCCGTTATAGTTTTGCCACAGCCCGATTCGCCAACTATGCCGAGCGTCTCGCCTTCGGAAAGTCCGAACGAAACTCCATCGACCGGTGTTATCTTTCCCAGTTGCGTTTTGAAGGTTATCTTTAGGTTTTCAACTTTTAGTATCTCTTGCATAATCATCAGCTCTCACTCACGAATTTCGGATCGAGTGCGTCTCTAAGTCCATCGCCCAGAAAGTTCACGCTCAGGACGGTCAGAAATATGAAAAAGCCCGGAAAGAAGGTCAGCCACCAGGGATTGGCACCTGTCGCCGTTCCAAGTATGTAGTTCATCGCCTTCTGGAGCATGTTGCCCCAGGAGGGCATCGGAGGCTGTATCCCAAGTCCCAGGTAGCTCAACGACGATTCCGAGAGGATTGCGTACGACATGTTCAGCGTGGCCGAGACGATCACTATCGGTATGACGTTTGGCAGTACATGTCTGAGTATTATTCTCGCGCTCCTCACACCCATTGCCCGGGCCGACATCACGTATTCCGTTTCTCTAATGGAAAGCACAAGTCCCCTGACCAGCCGTGCTACACCCATCCAGCCGAAGACCGTTAAAACGAGTATGATGTTCATGATACCCGAACCGAAGACGAGCGTCAGAGTGAGGAGTATCGGAAACATTGGAATCGAAAGCATAACATCGACGAACCTCATGAGGAACCTGTCGATCAGGCCGCCGTAGAAGCCGGAAAGCAGACCGATCAGAGTCCCGACCAGTGTGGTGATCACCGAAGAGGCGAATCCGACGAAGAGAGAGATCCGGCCGCCGTACATCACCCTGACGAGAACATCGTGTCCAAGCTCGTCTGTTCCCAGCGGATGACCCTGGCTCAGAGGCGGCTTGAAGAGGGAGGAGAAATCCATGTCCTCGTAGCCGACCTCTACGAATAGCGGGCCGAAGATGGTGAAGGCCACGACTATTATAAGCACGACCGCTCCGAACATGGCCAGCTTATGGCTTCTGAACTTGACCCATACGAGCTGCCAGTAGCTGTTTATATGTATCGGGCGGGCCTTTTCTTCGAGTTCGTCCAGTTTCTTTCGATAAAATAGCTTCGGCATATTCAGGCCCCCTTTCTTCCCATTCTTATCCTCGGGTCGACCAACACGTAGAGCAGATCGGCGATGAGGTTAGAGATCAGGGTTATTATCGCCAGAAACATCAGGCAGCTTATTGCCAGGTTGTAGTCGCTGGATATGACGGCCTGGTACATGAGACGGCCCATACCCGGCCAGGAGAAAACTGTTTCGATTATCAGCGCTCCCCCGAAGAAGTAGGGGATATCGAGCGCGATTATCGTTATGATAGGTATCATAGCGTTCTTCAAAGCGTGCTTTATTATTACCTTCCTGTCGGGAACCCCCTTGGCGTAGGCTGTCCTGACATAGTCCTGGTCCAGCACTTCAAGCAGGGAGGTTCTTATGTACCTAACCCAGGAGGCCACCTGAACCAGCCCCAGAATCGCAGCCGGCAGGATGAGGTATCTCAGCCTGTCCACGAAAATGTTCCAAAAACCCGTGACACCGTAGGTTGCCATTCCCGAAACTGGCAGCCACTTCAGGTTGACACTGAAGATGATTATCGCGATCAGGGCAAACCAGAAACTCGGCAGAGAGATCCCGATGAAGGCGAAAACCGTCGTAGTGTAGTCGAAGGTCGAGTATTTTTTCACGGCCGACAGTATGCCAATAGGCAGCGCCACTACCAGACCGATCAGCCAGGCCGTGATCGTAAGTATCAGAGTGTTGGGAAGCCTGGAGGCGATCAGGTCTATGACCGGTGTCTTGTACATGCTGGAATATCCAAGATCTCCTGTGAGTACGCTCTTCAGCCAGGTGAAATACTTGAGCGGCAGCGGGTCGTCCAGCCGGTAGTACTCTCTGAGTTCTTTCATTCGCTGGGGATCGTTCGCCATCGCCCTGGGGTTCTGCATTCGCATCTGGAGCAGTGGATCGCCCGGCATCGAGTTCATTATTACGAAGATTATTATGGATATCGCAAAGAAGATCGGTATGAGTTCGAGGAACCGCTTCAGAAAATATACCTTCACTTATCGCTCTTCCTTTGCAGATAATCCGCCAGGTTCAGCCCTGCGAGCAACTGAACGCAGACGAGACTCTTTATTGGAATAGTCGTGTAGTCCAGGTTCTCCTCGAGATACTCGATCTTCCTGTCAAAGGCTTCGTCGGCCATGTTCGCTACCGCGCTCAATTTTGCCGAGCCATCGTTGTTCTCGGCTATAAGCCGTCTAAGCATACCAAGCATCAGCGATTGGTAGAACTGGCTCACGATTTTGTTGTCGAAGACCTCGGCCTTTTTAGCCTTTCTCTCGAGGGAGGGATCGTTTTCGATCCAGTTCTTCTGAGCCTGCAGCTGATCGGGATAGGTCTCCAGAACGTTCTTGAAGACCCTGTAGAAGGGTGAGTTTCTGTTCTTTATCTCCGGTTCTAGCGAGGTCATGATCTCTTTGGTGAAGTTGAAAGATTCAACGGACTTTTCGTAGTTGAATCTGAGGGCCTCTTTTCTGGAGATATCTGCCTCTGACTGATCCTCGACGCGCGGATCGTAGTAATATGGCATTTCACAGACGAGCGAGAAGGTGTTGGCCACACTCGAGGCGTAGTCGTCCGAGCTCGTTCCGGCCTTTATCACGCTTGCCGGGTCTTTGTCCGGACCGAGGTTCTTTTCGAGGTAATCGTAGTCCTGCGCCATTCCAAAAAGCTTGAATATGGCGGGAGCCAGTTCTGTCAGATACGGTGCCTCAGGTTCTCCGAGGTTAAGGGGGAGGCCGAAGAGACCGGGCAGCTTGCTGAAGGTCTCGTAAAGCTCGGGGACATCGTCGCTTATGTAATAATAGACGCCTCCGAAGCCGGAATTGTGGAGGGAGTACATGAACTGAGGCTTCTTATCCTCCATCAGTCTCATCAACACTTCGGTCTCCGGGAGTGGAGAGTGGAAGTGGAGCGTTTTATAGTCGATCGGGAAGGTCCATTCGACCTGCTCGTGGCCCGGTGGCCGGTAAAAGTTGGCCGCGTATTTTCTTATGGAAGAGGAGTCGTTGAACCAGCCTTCGTTCAACTTGGTGCCATCGACATCTATCACCTTTATCATATGCCAGGTGTAGTCGAACTTGCTCAGCAGCTCGTCGTCGCTGGCGAGTCTCTCGCTGAGGTAGTCGAGCATCATCGCGCCTATCGGTTCGTTCGGGTGGGGGCAGCCGAAAAGGAGCGCGTTTTTGGAGCCTTTGCCTATCTCAAGAACGTATATAGGATGGCCCGCCCTGGATTTCCCGGCCTCGTAAACCTTCACTCTATCGGGGTATTTCTCCGCCAGGGCCAGTGATCTTCTGTCCATCTCTTCGACGGTGAAAAATTTCTTGTAATCGGGAACTGTTTCTATAAGCTCGGTGAATTTCATGTCAAACCTCCGGAATTATGATAGAGCGGGGACGGGATCGACCCGTCCCCGCCGAAAGAGAATTACTTCTGTATGTACCAGTTCTGGATTATCCAGCCCAGTCCGTTATCGTAACCGGAATCGAAGCTCTTTATGTACTTCTTCGCAAAGTGCGGAGTCGGCGCAACAACCAGCGGGAGCACCGGCAGCTCTTCGGTCCAGAGCGCGAAGTGCTTTTCGTAGAGAGCGACTTTCTTAGCTGGATCGAGCTCTCTGGCAGCAGCATAGATTATTTCGTCGTTCTCGGCGTTAGCCCAGCCTGTGTAGTTCGTGCCGCCCCAGTAGTTGGCGTCGGATGGTATCAGATCGGTGGTCCAGTAGTTGGAAGCATCGTCGCTGACTCCGTAGCCCCAGCCGGAGAGGAGCGCGTCGAAATCTCCGTAAGGCATTATTTCGGTCCAGACAACCAGAGAAGGCTTGAGATCGACCTTAACGGATATGCCGACCTGCTTGAGCATGCTCTGAATTATCTGTGCCATCATCTGGTACTGCGTGCTTCCTGCCGGACCTACTATGGAGAATTCAAAAACAACTCCGTCCTTCTCGAGTATGCCTCTGTTGTTAAGCTTCCAGCCAGCCTCGGCTAGCAGTTCCTTCGCCCTGGCGGGGTTGTACTCGTAGTGCTTTACGAGGGGACTCTTGAGGGCGTCTCTCATCTGGTGGAGGTCGGTGATCCATGTATCCACGACTTCGGCCAGACCCGAGTAAACGACGTTGCTTATCTGCTGTCTGTCTATCGCGTGGAGAACGGCCTGTCTTACTCTCTTGTCACCGAAGAATTTGTTGGGGTTCGAAGTGTTTTTTGGATCTCTGAGGTTGAGGTTCAGGTTGTCGTAAGCGATGTTTGGAGTGAAGAAGACGCTGAACACGTTAGGAAGCTGATTCTGAAGCTGTATGGACTGCTTCAGGTCTAGCGTGTATCTTCCGAAATCGACTTCGCCGTTGAGCGTGGAAGCGAAGGTAACGTCGCTGTCGGGGATTATCTTCATCACTATCTGGTCTATGTTCGGTCTGCCCATGAAGTAATCGTCGAAGGCTTCTAGAATGACGAACTGGCCTTCGGCATATTCCTTGAGCTTGTAAGGACCGGTCATAACTGGATTCTTGGTAGCCTTATCAACGAAACTGTCCCACATACCGCTTGCCTTGGCCTGTTCAAAATCCTTCCTGTAAACGTGTTCGGGGAGCTGGAACCAGCCGAAGTAATAGGCGTAAACCGAGGAACCCAGCTCGGCGTTGCTAAGCGCTTCTGGAAGGGTTATAGAGAAGGTGAGATCGTCGATTATCGTGACCTCGGAAACGGAATTTTCGAAGTAGTGAGAAGGTGAGATCGTCGATTATCGTGACCTCGGAAACGGAATTTTCGAAGTAGTTGGCGGTCACCGGGGCGCCGCTGGTCATTACTTCCCACTGGAATTTGGCATCCCTTGCCGTTACCGGTGTGCCGTCGTGCCATTTCATACCTTTGCGAAGCTCGTAGGTAATGGTTAGAGAACCGTCTTCGTTTGCCTTCATTAGACCGTTCTCTAGGCTTGGCATTCTCTTTATCATTCTCGGGAAATAGAAGCCGTTGTTGTCCGTTCCCGTGTATCCGTCTCCGATTATGTTGCAGATCGTCCATGTGAGACCGGAAGAGGTGAAGATAGTGTTGAAACCGGGAGCGTCGGCGGCTACTGCGGTTGTCGCGATTCCCCCCTTGACGGGAGGATTCATCGCCATGTAGATGGAAACGGCGGCTTCTTTCTTAGTAATAGGAGAAGTGGCCTCTATTACGTGACCGTACCTGAAATCGAGAATCTGTCTGTTGCTTCTGTAGGCTACCGTCAATGCGCCCCATGCTTCTTCGGGAGCTTCCCATTCGTCGATAGCGGTGGTGCAGATCTCTTCCACGACGTTCGCTTCGGCTTCCAGCCCAAGAACCTTGACCATGGCCATTGCGAAGTCGGCTCTCGAGACTTCTCCAGTTCCAGTTATAAGCTGCCCCTTGCCGGGGAAGGCCTTTTCTACGGCGGTCTTGAACTCTTCGAAGGTCAGTGGGGAATCATCCGCGGCGGTTATTATCCCCTTTCCCTCTATCATGGGAACAGCCTCTTCGGGAGAGATCTGGGCAAAGGTCATGACCGCAAAGAGCAGCAGTAACGTGGAAATTAGGAGCTTTTTCATTATGAAACACCTCCAAGAAAGATGATGTGGTACTACAATTATAGATACTATTATATATCAGAACGGCTTCAGATCGGGAAGATAAAGCCAACCGACAAGTACATTTTACCAAACTCCCCCGATCATAAAAACGAGAAGAAAATCTTCTCATAAGCTTCTTGAACTTTCAAAGTAACGGCGCCCGGTGCATTGAAGTGAAAATCATCTATGGAATGCACGGGCATGACGCGTGAGACCGTGCTGACCAGGAAGACCTCGTCGGCGGCGAGAAACTCCTCTACCCCTACCCTTCTTTCGTGCAGTTCGTAGCCGAGCTCGCAAATCATCTTCGCGACCTTTCCCCTCGTTATCCCCGGTAGTATGTTGTCTATCTCCGGCGTGTGAATGACTCCGTCCTTCACCATGAAATAGTTGGAGCTCCCGCCTTCGGTAACATATCTGTAGCTACCCTCTTCTCTATACATGAGGGCTTCGTACCCACCGTTCGAATAGGCGTAGTTCTTGGCCAGGACGTTCGGCAAAAGGTTTATCGTCTTGTGCTCGCAGAGTCTGTGTCTCAGGTCCGGGTATGTCAGCAGCTTAACGCCCTTCTTCCAGCTCTCTCTGTCTATGTGCCTCAGGGGTAGTGCCAGCATGAAGAAAGTGGAAGGTGTTCTCTTAGGGGGAAATCTGTGTTCTCTGTGAAGATCGGTGCCGCGTGTGAGTTCCAGGTACAGCTCTCCGTCCTCAATCCCGTTCTTCTTTATAAGTTCGAGAGCGGCGTTTTTGACGTAGCCGCTGCCGTAAGGGAGAGTGATATCGAAGTGAGCGGCGCTCTTTTGCATCCTCGAAAAATGATCTTCAAAGAAGAGGATCTTGTTTTCGATGGTCCTTATCACTTCGAAGAGACCGTCGGCGAAGGTCAAACCCCTGTTCTCCAGCTTGATATGCCTATCTTTTTCTTCGACGAACTCCCCGTCCAGAAATGCCCACATAATATTAACCTCCGAAAGTGAAATCAGTTTCTCCTTAAAGTCTATTATGCAATAGGAAAATGTCTTTTGGAACGGAAGGGTTGAAAACAATGTTAGAATATACTCGAAACGGGCAGGCCAGATCACATTAACCCCTCGTCTTTAGGTTATTTTCCGGTGAACAACGCTGGTACGGGGTCCTCCGGAAATTCTTCGAGGTTTCTGAAAAATCAATCCCCGGTGCCCGGGTTCTGCCCGAGGGTATTCTATCGCAGCGGCTGACCGACCGGATGATCGATCTGAGAGGAGTCGTAAGGGAACTGGAAAAAGCCCGGGACGATTTCAAAGGATCGAACATCCACAGGACGACCGAAATCTTTTCGGCAGGAGGGTGAGGGTATCATGAAAAAGCTTTTTATTTTACTTCTGTTCATATTGCCCGTTCTTGTTTTGGCCAGAAATGTGCTCGTCTTTCCAAACGCCGACGTTTACTACCCCGGGGACTACGAAGATCTGGCTGTCTATATAGGCAACACTTTCGAATCTATAAGGCAGAAGGCCATAGATCTCATCGGGAACGATCCCGGGAGAATCAACATCGTACTCCTTGACAAAGGCACCGATACGAACGGCGTTGCGCTTCCTTTCAACCACAAGACGATCCATATATATCTCTGGCCATCGGATGCCGCATTGTCAAACAGGCTGAACGTTTCCAACTTTTACAGGCAGTTGCTGATCCACGAATTCACGCACATCGTCCATCTGACCTATACTACGGGCATACCGGCCTTTATCTCTAGAATCCTTCTGGGAACGGAGCTATTGTCGCCTCAGAATCTCTCGCCCTTCATTGAGGGTGTGACCGTCTTCGCAGAATCGACCAGTTATCTTTCAGAGGGAAGATTGAACAACCCTCTCTGGGGAAGAGAACTGGCCTACCAGAACTATGTGGCCGGCGTATTTCCTGATCTGGCATATGCTCTCGCCGTTTCAAGGGAGGACTACCGGAGCGGCGCCCTTTACTACAACTATATGGCGGCCTTTTACGATTATCTCGTCCGACGCTTCGGAATAGACGCCGTCAAAGATTTTCATCGTGAGAGAGCGGGCAGGCTGTTGCCTGTGATCGGTACGATCACCTCGGCTAAAAACGCCTTCGGCGCCACTCTTGATGATCTATACAGTGACTGGGAGAAAGAAGTGGCTTTGAGATCCACTGCCTACGCGACTCTGACCGAAATCAAAACCATCGAGAACGGGCAGATCATGGACATGGCAGGCACGGGAGAGGGCGTGGTCTTCTCTTACATACGCAACGGAGAGGTCAGCGCATGGGTTGGAGCTTACGATCGCGGTCTTGGAGAGATAACCGACAGTGGTTTCGATAGAAGACTCTCCGATTTCGGGGCTACCTCGCTCAAATGGAAAGACGGAAGCACATATCTCATGACTTCCGTCGCTGAGAGAGGCCGTGTATCGCGGGAGATATGGCAGCAGCGTTCCGCGATCAACGTCAGACTCCTCGATAAAGGCGAGATGTCGGCCTTCGATGTCTTCGACGGGAAGCTGGTAACGGCCGTTTACAACAAAAAAGAAGGCGTATCGACAGTCTACTTCGATAAAATGGAAGTTCTGAGACTCCCCTGGCTGGTCAGGGATATGATCGTCACGGAAGATAGCAGTTACGTCATGCTCCTCTCCAGAAACGGTACCAACGGAGCGATAGGCTTTTTCGGCGAGGGAGAGCTCAAGATAATCCTCGACGATCCTTACATGAAGGGCCGGGGGATCGATGTCCGTAATGGACTGGTAGTTTATACGGCCGCTTACGAGGCGGGTTATATGGACGCCTTCGCAGTGGATCTTTCCACCGGGGAAATCTACAGACTCACCGAGGGGGCCAACCTCGAGAAGGCCGTTCTATCTGAGGACTATATATACGGTTTCGGACAGTCACGCCTGGCGAAGGGTATGTCCATTTACCGGTTCGATTACTCGGCCGTTCCTTATGAAGTTAAAGAGGTGGAGAGCGACAGCTTCGAGCCGGCCGAATCGGAGTACGAAAGTGGAGATTACCTTAAAAAGGCCTTCCTTCACTTTGTGAACCCTATCCTGCGGGCACCCCTAATCGAGTACGACGGTAAGGACTTTTCACTGGGCTTTTTGTTCTTGAATATGTCGCTCGACGGAGAGCACACGCTCACCGTGAATCCTTCGTTCAATTTAGGAACGTTAAAGCCTTCCCTGACTGTTCAATACAGCGGAAGAATAATAGGCGGTATAGATCTCGCTCTCGATCTCAATCTCGGGAAGACCGACCTTCCTTTGGGTAGCGCCGGGATATCGGCCGAGCTGTTCCAGATGCCGATCAACCCCTCTACGAGGTTCCGTTCTTCGGCGACTCTGCAGATAGACACTTCTGGCAATCTGTCCATGAAAGTGCCGCTTTCTCTGGGAGGAAATATCTTCAACCTGACGCTTAATCCTGGATTGAGGCTAACGGCAGGGAAGATAGGATTGATTCTGTCGCTCGACGCTCTATTCGTTCCGACCCTTGGAACGCTGGTGGAGATAGGGGTGGGCTTCGACGAAGAATTTTACTGGTATGCGGGAGCGGCACAGGTGCTCTTCAGGATAGACCGCGGCTGGAGTCCCCTTCTCTTCTTCAAGGAGGTCGGGCTGGGTGCGAAGGTCCTCGGCAAGAATCTGGCGTTTGATGGTGCCCTGGTTTATCTTTTTGCTAACGCCGGTACCACGATCGGCCTTGGCGATTTATATCCCAAAATCGGCTTCAGCTACTACAATGGCAAATTCGGTTTCTACTTCAGTATAGAAGGCACCCCCTGATGCCTCTGGTTCGGGATTGCTATAATTGCTGAAGAGAAATGGTTTTTGCAGTCTGGAGGCGAATCGAAATGATCGATGAGAAGAAGATAAAGGCGTACGGTCGGGCCGTTATGATGAGGATCCTGGCCGATCGAGAAACTAAGAAGAGGATGGAGAGAGAGGTTCTATCAATGGTCAGGGACAGAGTCTTCGACAGTGGACGAAACGACCCTTACGAAGTTCTGGGCGATCCATCCGTCTTTGCCAGGGAATACCTGGACGAGATGCGGACCATCTACCCTAAGGCCAGGTATATAGGTGGAGGTGGCGGAAGGACCACAGGTCGTTCCTACGGCTACGAGTACACCTCAAAAACCACTGTCATGGGAATCCCGCTGGTTCATATCAACACAAGGCCGCTCGGCCTGGCGAAAGGGATAATAGCCATCGGGAGTGTCGCGGTGGGTGTTATCTCGCTCGGCGGCATCTCGCTGGGTGTAATATCGCTAGGTGGTATTTCGCTGGCACTCTCTCTATCGCTGGGCGGAGTTTCGGCGAGCCTCTGGGTAGCCTTCGGTGGATTGGCCGTAGCGCTTTACATGGCCGTCGGCGGCCTGGCGATCGCTTACGACATAGCCATAGGCGGAGCGGCACTGGCGAAGAACTATGCGCTCGGTGGTTTCGCTTCGGCCAGAGTGGCCATAGGCGGCGAGGCAAGGGGGATAATCGCCGTCTATTACCAGAAAGGCCTTGGAGATTACCTTCTGAGGCTGCCGGCCACGGCTCACCAGATAGTGGGCTTCATCACTTCGAAAACCGAGGGGATCAGCGGGCTATTTGAGTGGATTATAAGGCTTCTCTTCTGATAGGAAGTGTTCAGAGAAAATTATCATAGAAAAACTCCCTGTTACTCGTTTTATGATAGTATTTCAGAGTAGGAAAACTGAATAAAGCATCGCCTGTATAATCGTGGGAATATGGCCTGCGAGTCTCTACCGGCAACCGTAAATTGCCTGGCTACAGGTGACTTTTCGTTTTTATAACCAAACGAGAGTCGCCTATGGCTCTTGTTTTTGTTTTTCACCTGTATAATCGCGGGAATATGGCCCGCGAGTCTCTACCGGCAACCGCAAATTGCCTGGCTATGGGTGAGTCCTGTGATTTAACGACCCCGCGGGCTCGCCTTTGCGGGGTCATTCTATTCTGGAGGTTTTCTATGGCTTTAGTGGCTGTGGTGATGGGGAGTAAGTCCGACCTCCCCGTGGCCCGAAGATGTACTGAAACACTCGAAAGACTTTCCATCGGTTTTGAATTGAGAATCATGTCCGCACACCGCACGCCTTCCACCGTAGTGGACTACGCACTCTCCGCGAGAGAAAAAGAAATAGATGTGATCGTGGCCATAGCCGGGAAAGCGGCTCATCTGGCCGGTGTGATCGCCGCCTGCACGTGCCTGCCGGTAATCGGTCTTCCGGTAAAATCCTCCACGCTCGATGGACTGGATTCGCTGCTATCCACCGTCCAGATGCCTAAAGGCGTTCCTGTGGCCACGGTGGCGATCGATGGCGCCGAGAACGCGGCGCTTCTGGCCGCCAGGATACTGTCCATAAAATACCCGCAATTGAGGGAAAGACTGGAATCATACGCGCGGCAAATGCGGGAGGAAGTTTTGAAGAACGACGAGGAGTTACGTTCGAATACAGAGGGAGGGAATTGAGTTGAATGTGAGAGATCTGCTTTACGAGGGAAAGGCCAAGAAAGTCTTCCTGACAGACAGGGACGACAGATACCTTATAAGGTACAAAGACGACGCGACGGCCTTCAACGGAGAGAAGAAGGGCAGCATAGTCGGTAAGGGCGCCATAAACAACACCATGTCGGCCTACTTTTTCCAGTTGCTCCAGAGCGAGGGTGTGGAGAGCCATTTCATAGAACAGACGGGCCCTGCCGAGATGGTAGTCAGGAAGGTGGAGATAATCCCGCTCGAGGTTATCGTAAGAAACATCGCCGCCGGTTCTATGTCCGCAAAACTGGGGATTGCAGAGGGAACGCAACTCGCCAGGCCGGTGGTCGAGTTCTCCTACAAGAGGGATGACCTGGGAGACCCACTGGTCAACGACGACCATATCCTGGCGCTGGGCCTGGCAGATGGGGAAGAACTCACCAAGTTGAGAGAGACGGCGCTGAAGGTTAATACGATACTGAGGGAGTATTTATCGAAAGCCGGAATAACACTGGTAGATTTCAAACTGGAATTCGGCAGGCTGGATAACGGGGAGATCCTGCTGGCCGACGAAATCAGTCCCGATACTTGCCGGTTCTGGGATAGCGAGACGGGAGAGAAAATGGATAAGGATCGTTTCAGGAGGGATCTTGGGAACATCGAGGAAGGTTACAGGAAGGCTTTGAAAAGAGTCCTCGGAGGTGGAAAATGAAGGCAACCGTCTATGTAACTCTCAAAAACGGCATCGCCGATCCACAGGGACTGGCGGTCAGGAACGCGCTCGATTCAATGGGTTTCGACGGGGTGAAGAGAGTGCGGATAGGCAAGATCATTGAGATAGAGCTTGAAGATGGCTGTCTGGACGAGACAAAAGTTGAAGAGATGTGTCGTTCCCTTCTGGCCAACACGGTCATGGAAGATTTCACATTCGAAATGAGCGGTGAGAAAAGATGAAGGTGGCCATCGTGGTCTTTCCGGGATCCAACTGCGATCTCGATGCCTATCACGCCGTTATAGAAGCCGGAGAAGAGGCGAGTTACGTGTGGCACATGGAGAAGAGCCTCGAAGGTTTCGACGCGGTCATACTTCCAGGAGGCTTTTCTTATGGCGACTATCTCAGGTGCGGTGCAATAGCCCGTTTCTCACCCATCATGGCGTCCGTCAGGGAGATGGCCGAAAGTGGAAGGCCTGTTCTGGGTATTTGCAATGGTTTCCAGATACTGACCGAAGCCGGTCTCCTGCCGGGAGTTCTGCTCAGAAACAGGGATCTCAAATTTATCTGCAAGAACGTCTTTTTGAGGGTCGAATCGACTGCTAGCCCCTTCACGAAGGCTCTCGAAAGCCGAAGCGTTCTCAAGATACCGGTCGCTCACGGGGACGGAAACTACTTCGTCGATGGAGAAACGCTCTGGAGTTTAGAAGAAAACGGCCAGGTGATCTTCCGCTACTGCTCGGCTGATGGAGAAGTCGCCCCGCAGTTCAACCCCAACGGATCGGTCTCGAACATCGCCGGGGTTTCCAATGCACGGGGAAACGTTCTGGGAATGATGCCGCACCCGGAGAGAGTATGTGAGGAGATCACCGGAGGCACCGACGGACTCCTTCTCTTCAAGTCCATGATCTCTTTCCTGAAGGGGGGTATGGCCGGTGAGCTCGTCAACTCTTGATTACTCGCTGGCAGGTCTCAGTCAATCGGAGTTCGACCTGATCTGCGAGAAACTCTGCAGAGAGCCGAATTTACTTGAGCTGGCCATGTTCGGGGTGATGTGGTCCGAGCATTGCAGTTACAAAAACTCGAGAGCGCTCCTCAAGACACTTCCGACAGGCGGCAACGCGATCCTTCAGGGTCCGGGCGAGAACGCCGGTATAGTCGATATCGGTGAGGGATTGGCGGTAGTGATGAAAGTCGAGAGTCACAACCATCCCTCGGCAGTCGAGCCCTACCAGGGGGCCGCAACCGGCGTCGGTGGAATCATAAGGGATATCTTCACCATGGGAGCAAGACCGATCGCTCTGCTAAATTCTTTGAGGTTTGGGGAACTTGATAAGTCCAGGACCAGGTACCTATTCGAGAACGTGGTGAAGGGGATAGGCGATTACGGCAACTGTATGGGGATACCGACCGTGGCCGGGGAGATCTACTTCGACGATCATTACGCGGGCAATCCCCTGGTCAACGCGATGTGTGTGGGAATAATGAGACACGAAGAGGTAAAGTACGCCAGGGCAAAGGGAGTTGGCAACCCCGTGATGCTCGTGGGCGCCACCACGGGGCGTGACGGTATGGGCGGGGCGGCCTTCGCCTCCGTCGAGCTGACCGAACAGTCTCTGGAGAGAAAATCGGCCGTTCAGGTTGGAGATCCCTTCATGGAGAAACTGCTTCTAGAGGCCTGCATAGAACTCTTCAAGACCGATGCCGTGATCGCCATACAGGACCTCGGGGCGGCCGGGTTGACCTCCTCCTGCTGTGAGATGGCCAGCCGCGGCAGGAGCGGAATAAAGATAGAGCTTTCCTGTGTTCCGCGAAGAGAAGAGGCCATGACGCCGGTAGAGATAATGCTTTCGGAGTCCCAGGAGAGGATGCTGGTCGTCGTGAAACGGGGAAGAGAGAAGGAGGTCGGGAGTATCTTCGAGAAGTGGGGGCTCAGCGGAACGGTGATAGGAGAGGTGACAGACGATGGGCTCTTCACCGTACTGGAGAGAGGGAAAGTCGTCGCCTCGCTACCGGCGAGACTGCTGGCCGACGATGCACCCGTCTATACGAGAGAGTCAACCAGACCGGCCTACCTGGAAAGTGTCGGGCTTTTCGATCTACACGAACGTGAAGATATGAATATTAAAGAGACGCTGATCGCGCTCCTGGCAAGACCGACTATAGCCGGCAAAGAATGGGTTTACAGTCAGTACGACCATATGGTTAGGACGAGCACGGTAACGGTTCCGGGAAGCGACTCGGCCGTACTGCGCATAAGGGGTACGGATAGAGCGATAGCCCTAACGATAGACGGCAACGGTTCTTACTGTTATCTCGATCCATTCAGGGGCGCTGCGATAGCCGTCGCTGAAGCGGCGAGAAACCTGGTTTGCTCGGGCGCCAGACCGCTGGCGATAACTGACGGCCTGAATTTCGGAAATCCCGAAAAGAGAGAGATCTACTGGCAATTCAAAGAGACGATAGCCGGTCTGGCCGCTGCCTGCAACGTTCTGGGGACTCCTGTTATAAGCGGAAACGTTTCCTTCTACAACGAAACCGAGACCGGCGCGATATTCCCCACTCCCATAGTTGGAATGGTGGGTGTGATAGAGGACATCTCTAAGGTGACAGAGAGCTTTTTCATCAACGAGGGCGACGCGATACTCCTCCTTGGCGAGAATACTCATGAACTGGGCGGTAGTGAATACCTCAGAATGCTCACAGGTAAAACTATCGGAGAGTGTCCGGCGATAGATCTCGAAAGGGAGAAGAAAGTTCAAAGGCTCTGTCTTGAAGCCATAGAAAGGAGGCTACTCAACTCGGCGCATGATTGCAGCGAGGGCGGACTGGCCGTTGCGCTTTCCGAATGCTGTTTTGGAAAAGGCCTCGGGGCGAAAATCGAACTTAACGATACTTTGCCGATCGATGCGCTTCTCTTCGGGGAGGCCCAGTCGAGGATCGTGGTCTCGCTGGATGAGTCGAAGTTAGGCTCTCTTCTCGGGCTGGCCGGAGAGTTCGGCGTGCCCGTTCGGGTCTTGGGCAGGGTCGACCGTAGTGAGCTGAAGATAGATGTATGCGGCAGGGAGGTCTTGTCTGTGCCGGTCGGGGAGCTTGAAGCTCGCTGGAAGGGGGCGATCGAATGCGCGATGAGATCGTGAGAGAGGAATTAAAGGAAGAATGCGGCGTTTTCGGCTTATTCTCGAGAGAGGGAAGGGCCTCCAGGACGACCTACTACGGTCTCTTCGCTCTCCAGCACAGGGGGCAGGAGAGTGCTGGAATAGCCATCTCGGAAGGCGAGGACATACGCCTGCACAAGGCCATGGGTCTGGTCGGGGAGGTCTTCGACGATGCGAGGCTGGAGGAATTGAAGGGAGATCTCGCGGTCGGTCATGTCCGCTACTCAACCTCGGGAGACAGCAGTGTGATCAACGCGCAGCCGCTAGTTTTCAAGACAAAGCACGGGGCGATTGCCCTCTGTCATAACGGTAATCTGGCCAACTCTCTCGCACTTCGTGAAAGTCTCAAAGAGCGTGGATCTATCTTCCAGACGACGGTAGATACGGAGGTCATCGCGGCGCTCCTGGCAGGTAGTCCCGACGAAGATCTCGTGGTCTCTATACGGAATGTGATGAAGGAATTGAAGGGCGCTTACGCTCTCATAATAATGACCTGCGACAGATTGATCGGCGTTAGAGATCCCTTAGGTATAAGACCTTTGTGTATAGGAAGGAAAGGAAACGACCTGATGCTCTCCTCTGAGAGCTGCGCCTTCGAAACGGTTGGAGGGAACCTTATGAGGGACGTGTTGCCAGGCGAAATCGTCGTGATAGACAGGTCGGGAATGAAGGGCTATCTTCCCGAAGAGAAGAACGAAGAGAAGCTTTGCATCTTCGAGTTCATATATTTCGGCAGGCCCGACAGCATAATGAAGGGCCAGAGTCTATATATGAGTCGAAAAAGGGCCGGGAAGATTCTGTACAGAGAGTTTCCGGCCGAAGCCGACTTCGTCTGTTCCGTTCCCGATTCCGGTACGCCTTCGGCCATAGGCTTCTCCGAGGCCTCGGGAATACCCTTTCTCGAGGGGCTGGTGAAGAATAGGTACGTGGGCCGAACGTTCATAAAGCCTTCTCAAAGCCAGCGAGAAATCGGAGTGGCGCTTAAATTAAACGTACTGGAAGAGGTCGTCAGAGGGAAATCGATCGTTCTCGTTGACGATTCTATCGTCAGGGGAACTACCATAAAGAAGCTTATCTCCAGACTCAGGGACTGTGGGGCGGGAGAGATACATCTGCGGATCAGCGCGCCGCCCGTTATGTGGCCCTGCTTTTTCGGAATAGACACCCCCTCCAGGGACGAGCTCCTCGGGGCGCGTTTCTCTGTGGAGGAGATCGGACGGCTGGTTGGAGCCGACAGCATCGGTTACCTCAGCCTGGAGGGACTAGTCGAGGCCACCTCCCGATCGGGCTTCTGCACGGGCTGCTTCTCGGGACAGTACCCGGTGAATATAGAAGGCGCCGACGGAAGGTACACGCTGGATACCGATCAGAAGGTGAGAACATGAGCGATTACAGGAGTTCCGGCGTCGATATTGACGCCGGTGACAGGGCCGTAGAGCTCATGAAGCGACACGTGGAGACTACCAGAAGGCCAGGGGTTCTGGGAGGCATAGGCTCCTTTGGAGGACTCTTTCGTCCGGATTTTGACGGAATGAAGGAACCTGTTCTGGTCTCGGGAACTGATGGTGTCGGCACCAAATTGAAACTTGCCTTCGCGATGGATATTCACGATAGCGTTGGAATAGATTGCGTGGCTATGTGCGTCAACGATATAATTTCCATGGGCGCGACACCGCTCTTCTTTCTAGATTATATAGCGATCGGAAGGCTTGAGCCAGTTAAGATCGAGAAGATCGTGAGCGGCGTATGCGAAGGATGCCGACAGGCCTCCAGCGCCCTTATCGGAGGAGAGACTGCCGAGATGCCCGGGCTGTACGCAGCAGGCGAGTACGACCTGGCCGGTTTTTCCGTGGGGCTGGTCGATAGACAGGAGATAATCGACGGCTCGACGATCGAGAATGGAGACATCCTCATAGGCTGGCCCTCATCAGGCTTTCACTCCAACGGCTTTTCACTCGTTCGAAAGATCCTCTCGGATGAAAAGATAAATCTGCACGAGACCGTCCCCGGCATCGCGAGGCCTATCGGTCTCGAATTGCTCACCCCCACCAGGATATATGTCTCGCTCTTTGAAAGATTGAAAGGGCTCTGTAAGCCCAAAGGAATCGCACACATCACCGGCGGGGGACTTCTAGAGAACGTACCGAGGGTGATACCCAAAGGTTTGAAGTGCGAGATACACACTGACTCCTGGGAGGTGCCTCCTTTGATAGAGTTCATTGTCGAGAGGGGCAGCGTCGAAACCAGGGAAGCCTACAGGACCTTCAACATGGGGCTCGGTCTTGTCACCGTGGTCTCTCCCGACGAAGTAGATGCCGTCATGCACGGAATGAAGGATGAAAAACCGGTAGAGATCGGTGCTGTCGTGGCCGGGGAGGGCGGTGTTACACTTTGTCGAAGAGGATAGCCGTCCTGGTATCGGGTAACGGGAGCAACCTTGAAAGATTGATCGAACTCTCCAGGGCCGGCTTCATAGATGGAGAGATCTCGCTGGTAATCTCTAGCAACGAAAAGGCCTTCGCGCTTGAGAGAGCAAAGAGACACTCTATACCCTCGCGCATATTGCATTTTAACAGTCGATCCTGTGACGCCTACAGCGATGTGATTTTACAGACCATCGTAGATTGCGAAATAGATCTGATCGTCCTCGCAGGATTTCTAAAGATCCTATCTGGAAAGATCATAGAGCGTTTCAGGAACAGGATAATAAATCTGCACCCTTCTCTGATACCCTCTTTCTGCGGGAAGGGGATGTACGGGGAGAGGCTTCACAGAGCGGTTATCGAGAGCGGAGTCAGGATAACCGGCGCAACGGTTCACTTCGTCGACGGAGGAACCGACACCGGTCCGATAATACTGCAGGAAGCCGTTCCCGTCCTCTGCGACGATACGGTCGAAAGCCTCTCCGGAAGGGTGGCTCTGGTCGAGCACAGATTGCTGCCGAAGGCCGTCTCTCTCTTCTGCAAGGATAGATTGACCGTCAGGGGAAAGAGAGTTTTGATAACAGGAGGTTCGTATGAAAACAGCGTTGTTGAGCGTCTCTAACAAAGAAGGGATAGTCGATTTCGCGAAACAGCTTTCAGATAGAGGTTTCCGGATTCTCTCCAGCGGAGGCACACAGAGGGAGCTGGTCGCTTCTGGGGTAGAGGTTTTTGCCGTATCGGATCTGACCGGTTTTCCGGAATGCCTTGACGGACGTGTGAAGACGCTCCATCCGGCCGTTCACGCCGGAATACTCGCCAGAAGGGAGTTGCCTGCACACATGGAGAAGCTGGCGCAACTGGGGATCGATACGATAGATCTCGTAGCCGTGAACCTTTACCCCTTCAAAGAGGCGATCTCCGGCGACGGCATCATGCTGGAGGAGGCGATAGAGAATATAGATATAGGAGGTCCGGCCATGCTCCGTTCGGCCGCGAAGAATTACGGCGATGTGATTGTGCTGGTCGATCCAGCCGACTACACAGGTGTTTTAAGGGAACTGGACGCCGGCGGTCCTTCCAGAATCTTCAGACTCAAACTGGCCTCAAAAGTCTTCAGGCACGTGGCCCATTACGATTCTATGATCGCCTCGCATCTGAGCGGATTGTGCGGCGAGACTCTGACTGAGAAGATGAGCGTTACGCTCGAAAAGGTCCAGGACCTCAGGTACGGTGAAAATCCGCACCAGAGGGCGGCGCTTTACCGCTATCCCTTGAGTTACCCGCTCGGAGGGTACGTTCAGATACAGGGAAAGGAGCTCTCCTTCAACAACCTCACCGACGCGGGAGCCGCGATTGAACTGCTGAGAGAGTTTACCAGCGATACGGCTCTTGTAGCCCTGAAACATACCAATCCCTGCGGCGTCGGCCTGGCCGACACAACTTTAGAGGCGTGGAAAAAGGCTTACGGTTGCGATCGGGTATCTGTGTTCGGGGGCATAGTGGCGACCAACGGGACCGTCGATGGCCCGCTGGCAGGAGAGCTGAAAAACATCTTTCTTGAGATAATAATGGCGCCGGCCTTCACATCCGAAGCGCTTGAGATGCTGTCGGCCAGGAAGAACATAAGGATCCTGGAGATCGATCCGGTTTTCAAGAGCAACGGGTACGATTTCAAATCGATCCCCGGTGGAATGGTGGTTCAGGACAGAGATAACGCCCTGCTGGGGGAGGGATTGAGAACCGTTACGGCAAAAAAACCCGACGAGAGGGAGATGGAAGATATGCTCTTCGCATGGAAGGTCGTAAAACACGTCAAATCTAACGCCATAGTTCTGGCCAGGGAAGGTCAGACCCTTGGAATAGGACCGGGTCAGACCAGCAGGATCTGGGCCCTGGAGAACGCGATAAGACAATCGAATTACGACCTGAGTGGGGCCGTTCTGGCGTCGGATGGTTTCTTTCCCTTCCCGGACTGTGTGGAAGCGGCCGCGAAGGCCGGGATCGGAGCTATAATCCAGCCCGGGGGTTCGATCAAAGATGAAGACTCCATAGAGGCGGCCGACAGACTCGGGCTTTCGATGGTCTTTACGAGCATGCGTCATTTCAAGCATTGAGGGCGAAAATCATGAGAATACTGGTAATAGGAAACGGCGGCCGTGAGGCCGCACTTGCATGGAAACTCTTCCAAAGCGAAGGGCTGGAGAGGCTCTTCTGCGCGCCGGGAAACCCCGGAACATCCTCAATCGCGGAAAACGTTCCGTTAGATCCCTGCGATATAGACGGTCTGCTGACCTTTGCAAAAGAACAGGAGATAGACCTGGCTATCGTCGGTCCGGAGAAACCTCTTTCAATGGGCATGGTCGATCGCTTCAGGGAAAGGGATCTGGCCGTATTCGGTCCCACCAGAGATTGTGCCAGGCTCGAAACCAGCAAGATCTTCGCCAAAGGATTTATGAACCGCCACGGTATTCCCACAGCCCGTCACGCGAGCGCCAGGTACTACCTGCAGGCTCTTGCCGAGCTGGAGAGTTTTGAGCTACCCCTGGTGATAAAGGCCGACGGACTGGCCGCGGGTAAGGGTGTATTCATAGCAGACCGGCAGGAGGAAGCGCATCGAATACTCAAGGATTTGCTTATCGACGACTCTCTGAAAGAGGCCGGCTCAAGTGTTGTTATAGAGGAATACCTGAGCGGGAGAGAGCTTTCCGTCTTCGTCCTGTCCGACGGAAAGCGTATGGTTGAGCTGGCAGAGGCCCGGGATTTCAAGAAAGCCTTCGACGGAGACCTCGGCCCCAACACCGGCGGAATGGGAGCCATCTCTCCCGTACCCGATTATACGGACCGGCTTCGCGAGGAGTTCAGGGATAAAATCCTTCTCCCGACGGTGGAAGGGCTAGCGAGAGAAGGTCTCACCTACACGGGACTTCTATATTTCGGCCTCATAAATACGCCGGCCGGACTGAAAGTTCTGGAGTTCAACTGCCGTTTCGGCGATCCCGAGACGCAGGCGATACTGCCCAGGATCGACTTCGATCTGGCACGAGTTCTGTACGATTGCGCCAGAGGCCAGCTGAAAGAGGAGCGGCTCAGGCTAAAGCAGGAGTGCGCCGTGACGGTCGTGGCCTGTTCGAAAGGGTACCCGGGCCGTTACGTAACGGGTTGCGAGGTGTCTGGACTGACCGAGGGCGACTGCACTCTCTTCCAAGCCGGTACGGGATACAGCGGAGAGAAAGTCGTAACGACGGGCGGCAGGGTGCTTGCCGTGACGGCACTGGAGAGAGATTTTGGCGAAGCGGTGAGGAAGGCTTACGGTGCGCTGGAAAAGATCCGTTTCAAAGGGATGACATTCAGGAAAGACATAGGCGTCGAATTTGATGTAAACTAGAGTTTGTCAGCACGGGAGGTTGATTATGATCGAACGTTACGCACTTTCGCCCCTGAAGGAGCTCTGGGAACTCAAAGCCCAGTACGAGAGGTGGCTGGAGGTTGAGCTCGCGGTGGTGAAGGCCTACGAAGAGACCGGTCTTGCACCGGCCGGAATGGCGGAAAAGATAAGATCGAAGGCTAGAATAGATGTCGAAGGTATCGCAGAGATCGAAAAGGTGGTCGATCACGACGTCATCGCCTTTATAAAATACGTCACGGGTGATATGGGCGACGAGGCCCGTTATTTCCATCTCGGCCTCACATCGTCGGACATAGTCGATACGGCTCTTTCCTTGGCTTTGCGCAAATCGGGCCTGGCGATAATACAGGCTCTGACGGAGCTTTCGCAGGCTCTAGCTGAGCGGGCTCTCATCTACAAGGATACGGTATGCATGGGACGGACCCACGGAATACACGCCGAGCCGACCTCCTTCGGCCTGAAGTTTCTCTCCTTCATGGTCGAGACCGATAGGAATATCGAGCGACTTCGCAGGAGTGTGGAGGCCTCTTCGGTCGGAAAGCTTAGCGGCGCCGTGGGCAACTACGCCAACATACCGCCAGAGGTTGAGGCTATAGCCCTCAGGGAGATAGGTCTGAGACCTACGGAGGTATCGACGCAGATCGTGCCAAGGGATATCCACGCCGAATTCATCTCGGCTATGGCGATTGCGGCCTCTTCAATAGAGAGAATGGCCGTCGAGTTCAGGCATCTTCAGAGGACGGAAGTCCTGGAAGTCCAGGAACCCTTTAAGAAGGGGCAGAGGGGTTCTTCGGCCATGCCCCACAAGAAGAATCCCATAATCTGCGAGCGCTTGACCGGAATGGCCCGGCTTCTGAGAGGTTACGCCGGCGCGGCCCTGGAAGACATAGCCCTCTGGCATGAAAGAGATATCTCTCATTCCAGTGTCGAGAGAATAATGTTACCCGACGCCACCATGCTTCTGTACTATATGGCGAAGAAGTCTATCGATCTGGCGAAGGATCTGGTAGTGTATCCAGAGAGGATGCTGGAAAACTTCAAAGCTTCCAGAAACCTGGTCTTCTCCCAGCGCGTAATGCTGACGCTGGTCGAAAAGGGCATGGCAAGGGAAGAAGCCTACAAGCTTGTCCAGGAGCTCTCCCTGAACTGCTGGAACGAAGGCCGGGACTTCAAAGAAGCCGTCGCGAAAAGCCGTGAGATAGAAAAGTACATTGATTCGCGCGAAATAGATGAACTCTTCGATCCTGAGTACTATCTGAGAAACGTAGATCCGATCTTCAAAAGAATCTTGGACGGAGGCTGATCCAATGCAGAGACTGGCCATTGTGGGAGCCCAGTGGGGCGACGAAGGAAAGGGAAAGGTAGTCAATTACTTCTCGAAGGATTTCGAGTGGATAGTCAGGTTCTCCGGCGGGGCCAACGCCGGTCACACCATATACGTCGATGGCAAGAAATACGTGAACCATCTTCTGCCCTCGATACAGCCCAGGAGCGCTTCCAGGGGCTTTCTCGGGGCGGGAATGGTCATAGACGTGGAGCAGCTCATAAACGAGTTCGAGACTCTGGAAGCCGACTTCCCGGGCATCTCCTGCCGGTTCTATATAGATCCGGAGGCCTTCGCCGTTCTCCCCTGGCACAAAGAGGAGGACGTGCTGCTCGAGACGATGCGTAAAGAGCCGATCGGAACCACGGGCAGGGGGATCGGCCCCTCATACACCGATAAAGTGTCGCGCGAAGGTCTGAAACTCTATACGCTCTTCGATGAGAACCTTCTCAAAGAGAGGCTGGAATCGATCTACCACATGAAACAGAACATATACAACAACAGACTCACCGTATCGCCCGAGGATATGTTCAAATACCTCCAGAGGCTGCGCGGCGAGCTGGAAAGACTGAAGGTGAACTTCACCAGCGCGGTCGATATGTCGCGCGTCTTCAGGAGCACTTCGGTCCTCTTCGAAGGAGCCCAGGGCGTTCTGCTCGACCTCGATTTCGGAACTTATCCCTTCGTGACCTCCGGAGCCTGCATGGCACACGGCGTTTCGTCGGTCGGTTTCTCTACTTTCGAGCTCGACAGCGTTTACGGCGTGCTGAAGGCCTACACTACAAGGGTGGGGGCCGGCCCCTTCCCCACCGAGGACTTCACCGAGACAGGAGAAGCGATACGAGATAAAGGCAAAGAGTACGGCGCCACCACCGGAAGGCCGAGACGGGTGGGCTGGCTCGACCTGCCGGCGTTGAGGTACGCCAGGATCAGATCGGGGCTTACCGGATTCGTCATAACCAAGGGCGATGTGCTTAACGGACTGGAAGAAGTAAAAGTCTGCGTGGCTTACGATGTCGATGGAGTGGTGAAGGAAGTACCCTCTACCTCGTACGATTTTTTCAGGGCAAAGCCAATCTATGAGACGGTAAAGGGCTGGCCCACGACCGACCACATAAACTTCCTGAAGTACATGACCTTCATCGAGAGAGAGACCGGCGTCGAGATCGACTATATCTCCTACGGTCCCAAAACCGAAGAGATGAAAACCAGGAACGACCTGATAATAAATATTTGATCCCCTGACGGGGAAAGGAGGGAAGGCAGAGCATGGATATACGACTCAACAACACGATGTCGAGAGAGAAGGAAGTCTTCAAACCGCTCACTGCGGGGGAGGTGAAACTCTACACCTGTGGATTGACCGTTTACAACTACGCACATATAGGCAACTTGAGAGCCTACATCTTTGCCGATACCCTCAAGAGGATGTTCCTCTTCAACGATTACAAAGTGAACCACGTGATGAATATAACCGACGTCGGCCACCTCACGGGCGATGAAGACGAAGGTGAAGACAAGATGGAGGCCGGTGCCAGGCGAGAAGGAAAGACCGTCTGGGAGATCGTCGATTTCTACACGAAGGCTTTTTTCAAAGATCTGGAAAGATTGCGGATACTCTTCCCCACGACCACGTGCAGAGCTACCGAACACGTGGGCGACATGATAGAAATGATAAAAAAGATAGAGGCCAACGGCTACACTTACATCGCCGGCGGAAATGTCTACTTCGACACGTCAAAGCTTCCCGATTACGGCAAGCTTGCCAGACTTCAGCTCGACGAAGATAGAATGAGATCTAGGGTGGAAAGCGATCCATACAAAAGAAATCCCTTCGACTTTGTGCTCTGGTTCACCCGGTACAAATACACCGACCACGCGATGCAGTGGGATTCGCCCTGGGGAAGGGGCTTCCCCGGCTGGCACATAGAATGCTCGGCCATGTCCTCTAAATACCTGGGCGAGAGTTTCGATATACACACCGGCGGGATCGATCACATCCCCATACACCACACCAACGAGATAGCCCAGAGCGAGGCGGCCTTCGGCCACGAGTGGGTCAATTACTGGTTGCACTCGGAGTTTCTCGTGATTGGAGAGGGTGAAAAGATGTCGAAATCGCTGGGCAACTTCATCACCCTCCAGACGCTGATCGACATGGGATACGACCCGATGGATTACAGGTATTACCTGCTCGGCGCTCATTACAGAAAGCAGCTGGCCTTCACCTTCGAAGCTCTCGACGGCGCGAGGAACGCCATGAAAAGACTCAAGATCGGTATAGCTGAGTTGAAGGAGAGTCAAAGCCCTTCAGCCTTCGCCGACCCGCAACTGCTTGAAGAGTTCCACGAAGCCATAAACGACGATCTCAACACGCCCAGGGCCCTGGCGGTGCTCTGGAAGGTTATCGACAGCGAAGATCTGTCGGCCGGCGAAAAACTCGCGCTGATAGAACAGTTTGACAGAGTTCTGGCGCTCGGGCTGGCTGAAGTCGAGAGCGATACGATACCCGGAGAGATCGAAGAGCTCGCGCTGCAGCGTAAACAGGCCAGAAAAGACAGGAACTGGAAAAGGGCCGACGAATTGAGGGACCTGATCTCGGAGAAAGGGTACGAAATCCTCGACGACCGTGATGGATACAAAATAAGAAAAAAGTGAAGACCGGCGGCGAAAGCATCGCCCCGGTCTTCCGGTGTCTCTGTTCTTTACAGGGCCGGCACCCAGATCACTGGCCGGCCCTTTCTGGGTATTTCTTTCTTTTCGAAGATCATTATATCGAAGGGTATTTTGAAACTCAAAGGGCCGATCGCAGACTTTAGGCTGCCAAGGGTGCTGTCCCGCGCAAAGTTGAGCAGAGTCACTTTCTCTTTCCAGGCCTCTTTGTGGATCTCCGCGACCACTCTTCTGGCGGCGCGGGGAGTCCCGTAATCTAGAATGAGCACATCCCAGATCCTGAGCCTTTCCTTCATTCCCGGGACACGCGCCAGAGGCGAAAGGAGGGACCTGCCTGCTACCTGGAAGGCTCTCAATCCAGGTGACAACTTCGCTATCCCGAAATCCGACTCTCCCGAAGTGTCGAAGACCAGCGCACTGGCTCCCTCTCCGGTGAAGAGTTTCAACCTCTCCTCTTCTATCATGGGTTCGAAGATACGCGTATGCTTTGGAACGAGGTCGAAACGACCGGACATGCCGCTGTAAAGGCCGCGCACTCTATTCATGTCGGGCCTTTCCACGTAGACCCCGGTACTTTTGATGCGATGCAGAACGGGGCAGGCGTAGAAATCTAGTGTCGCGAAGCGAGAAAAACCCATGTGCGCCAGAATCTTCTTCGATGCCGTGTTGTCTGCCTTTACGGAAGCGTAGGCGAAATCGAACTCGCTCTCCCCGTACCTGTTCTCGAGTTCCTGTATTATAGCCTTCAACCAGCGAGCTATCTTCATCCTGTAGGCCGGGTTGGTTCTCAGCCCGAAGAGGTATATCGCCTTTCTCGGTACGGAATCGACAAGGTACTCGTCGAAGGCTATACCGATACAGCCTATTATGTCGCCCTTCTCCTCGGCCAGGAGAATGGAGCCGTTACCGTAATACTTCAGCCTGTCGAAGAAGTTTTCTTTATAGCCTACGACCCAGATTTTGCCCTCCTGCGCCGATCTACGCTCGATATCCAGCAGTTTTTCGTTATCCTCTTTTGTGGCGAACCTTATATCCAATATACCTCTCCCCGTCTATTTTTTGAGATGGGTGTCGAACCATTCAACAATGGCTTTCAGTCGCTTTTCACGATGCACCGGCATTCCGCCCCTGGAGAGTTCGTGGTTTTCACCTGGGAAGAGGACCATCCTGGCCTCTTTGCCGAGGTACCTCAGGGTGGTGAAGAGCTGCATCGCTTCAGGCACCCAGCACCTGTAGTCTTCCAGAGAATGTATGAACAGTATGGGCGTCTCGACGTTCGGCGCGTAAGTAAGCGGCGACTGGCGCAGATAGCCTTCCAGGTTCTGGAAGAAGTCGTCGCCTACCTGGTCGGGTGCGAAATAGTATCCTATATCCGTAGTTCCGAAGAAAGAGATCCAGCTTGATATCGACCGCTGTGAAACGGCCGCCTTGAAAACGTCGGTGTGGCCGACGATCCAGTTGGTCATGAAACCGCCGTAGGAACCGCCCGTGACACCCAGCCTCTCCTCGTCTATGAAATCGTACTCATTCACAACGAATTCCAGGACTTCCATAATATCGTCGAAATCCCGTTCGCCGTAGTGGCCCCGTATATCTGCAAAATCCGTGCCGTATCCCGAGCTTCCCCTGGGATTGCAGTAAACTACCGCGTATCCCGAGGCTGCCAGAGCCTGGAACTCGTGTATGTAACCGTTGCCATAAGCCGTCTTTGGACCTCCGTGTATCTCTACTATTGCCGGGTATCTGCCCTTTTCGTCGAAGTCCACCGGCTTCATTATCCAGCCGTCGATGACGACACCGTCGGAGGCCTGGATTTTGAAGCTTTCCGGCGCCGATAGCTGATAGCCTTTCATCCAGGAGTTGAAATTGGTTAATTTTTTCGTGCCGGTCGCCTTGCTGCAGTATAGCTCTAGAGGTTGTACCGGCGTCATCTTCGTATAAATAAGATCGCCTGAATCGTTGATGTCGAAGCAATCGATGCTCCCGTCGGAGAGCATAACGTCCTCCACTTCACCTGACTTATCCAGTGAGACGATCGTGGAGTCCGGTCCCGAGGTTATGATCGAGTATAGCTTTCCCTTTTTCACCCTGAGAGACTCTCCAGACAAGCCTCTAACATCGCTGTTGAGACTGTTTCCAAAATAGAGGTCGAGATCCCTGCGTAGAGGCTTCAGCTCTTTGCTCTCCAGATCCACGAAGTTGAAATAAGGGTTCGTCGGAAAGCCCTTTGCCAGATCGGTACCTAGAACGAAGAGTTCGTCGCTGGAGGCCCATACACAGGCATACACGGAGATCGAATCATCTCCGATCCTCTCAGTACTTCCGCCTTTCAGATCGAGAATATACAGATTGTTCCAGCGCGGGCGTCTCTCGGCATCCTCTTTGACAATGATGGCCGCCCTCTTTCTATCGGGCGAGAGCTCGACCGATTGAACATCGCCCTTGACGGCTTCCAGGGGTTTCATCTTGCCGGTCTCGACGTTCAGAGTGTACAGTTGAGAGATCCTGTTTTCGGTGAAGCCCGATCCATTTGAAACAAAGGGGATTTTGTCTATCACGTAGATTCTCTTCTCTACCGGTTCTTCCTCGGCCGGTTTCTCCGGGTTTTCGCCGGGAGCCACTTTCGTGGTGAAGAGTATATTTCCCTCGTCGACCCAGGATATAGACGAGAAACCCCCTTTGAGAGTCTTAACGAGCCTGCTTTCACCTCCGCCCAGCTGCAGAAGGTAGAGCTCCGTGCCTTTCGCATCTTTCTCTCTTCTGGACGTGAAGAGCAAACTCTTGCCTTCGGGGTCGACCACGGGTGAGCCGTCTTTATCGCCCCTGGTGAGCTGGGTGACCTTACCGGTGGAGAGGTCACCCGACCAGATGTTGCTCAGGTATTTGTTGTTCTCCCTGTCGATGGTCTTGTGGACGAAGAGAAATTCCCTTCCGTTTGGGAGAAAGTGGACATCGCCTACGGCCGAGTATCTGTGAACGTCTTCGAGCCTTATCTTCTTCAAACCAACCACTCCTTGTCAAAGAAATCTTCCGCAGTCTCTCATCCAGACTGTACGTTCGAGTAAAATGATATCAATGATATCATTGTCTTATAGAGATTGCGAGGTGGAGAAATGGTTATCCTGAGTCATTTTGACCCCTTCGGCGGCGACGGGATCAACGCATCTAAGATCGTCGCACAGAAAGTGGCGGGTATGAGGTCAGATCTGAGGGTGGTCGAACTGCCCACGGTCTTCGACGACGCCTTCATCCCTTTGATGACAGAGATAGAGAGAACGGCGCCGGAAGCGATTATCATGCTGGGGCAGGCTGCCGGAAGGACGGCCGTCACTCCCGAGAAGGTAGCGATAAACTGGAAGGAATCGACGAAGGCCGATAACAACGGCTACATCGCGCGGGGCGAGAGAATCTCAATCTCAGGCGCCGATGCTTACTTTTCCACACTTCCGCTTGTGGAGATAATCGACTCGCTCCAGCGAGATGGTCTGCCCTTATCGCTCTCATTCACGGCAGGCACCTTCGTCTGCAACTATCTCTTCTACAGGACGATGGAGTACCTGGTCTCGACGGGCAAAGATTTTCCGGTCGGTTTCGTGCACATACCCTGCATCCCCCAGCAGACGGTTGGAAAGAACGGTCTGGCATCTATGGACGCAGCCCTGTCGGCCGCAATTCTCTCCCGGATGATAGACGTGATCGTGGGTGATGGAAGATGATCATCGGCGGAGCGGCCTTAGACATAGCCTGGGAGGATCCGGCAAAAAACATGGAAAAGATCGCGGATATCTTCGATCAGGCCTTTAAAAAACACGTGGAGTTGCTGGTCTTTCCCGAAATGTCTCTGAGCGGCTTCTCCCTGAATCCCGAAAAGACCTGTACACCATACAGCGATAGCTTTTTCGATGGACTGGTGAGGAAAACTTCGATCGCGGCCGTCTACGGTCACGTGGAGAGAGAAGAGTCCGGATATGTCAACTGCGCTTCGTTCCTATCTACCGATCTGGGACCTGTCACCTACGGAAAGCGCAAACTCTTCACTTACGCTGATGAACATAAAAGCTACGTTCCCGGCAGGCAGGCCATATCTCTGATTCACCAAGGCATAGAAATATCTCTCAACGTATGTTACGATCTCCGCTTCCCCGAACTTTTCAGGGAGAACGTTCCGGCCGAACTGATGGTAGTGATAGCTAACTGGCCGTCCGCAAGAGCCAGACACTGGGAAGTACTTCTAAGAGCCAGAGCGGTCGAGAATCAATGCTTCACTCTCGGGGTAAACAGGACAGGTAGCGACGGAAAGGGAGTGGAGTACGGCGGCACAAAATCCATGTTGATCGATCACAACGGAGACGAAGTCGAGGTGGAAAAGGTCGGAGAGCTGCTTATATGGGAATTGAAAGATGAGGCTGTGGAAAGAATGAGAGCCTGGAGAAGGAAGTTCCCGGCCCTCGAAGATATGTGAGCCCGGTTCACCGATCGCTTCTTTTTTCGATTTGGTTGAGTATCTCCCTTTGAAAAAACTCCTCGACGTTTTCCGGTGAAAGCCGGCAATGCCTCTGGCCATCGACTTCCACCACCACACCCTCAGAACATGGGCCCATGCAGAAAGAGGCCTTGAAATCGATACTGTCGGCCAGAGCCTTCTCATCGATCAACTCCTGCAATCTTTTGGCGATTTTCGAAGCTCCAAGAACATAACACGCACTTCCCATACAGATTCTTATAAGCATAGGTACGGCTCCAGTTGTGATTAGTTTCACAATAATATTATATTCTATCCTGTCCGTTTCCCGGTTGAAGGGTCTGTAAAGTACTTACTTATCCTACGGGATTTCTCTGCGTGCTTCCACCGTGATATTATTCTCACGAAAGGTGGGATCGTTGTGAAGATACTCGTCGTGGAAGACGAACACGACCTGGGACTGCTTCTTAAAGAGGTCCTCGAGAGTAACAACTATGCGGCAGAGCTCTCCGCAGAAGGGGAGGAAGGGCTTTACATGGCCCTTAACGGCCCCTTCGATCTTGTGGTGCTGGATGTTCTCCTGCCGGGTCTATCGGGCTGGGAAGTGCTTGAAGGGATGAGACGAAAGGGCTGTACTACGCCCGTACTGATGCTCACCGCGCTAGATAGCGTCGATAACAAAATAAGGGGTTTCAATCTGGGAGCCGATGATTATCTTTCCAAGCCCTTCGATATGCGCGAACTACTGGCGAGGATACAGTCGCTTCTGAGAAGAACCGCGCCCGTCGCGGCACCTACGAACGAACTCGTTTGCGGAGATCTCGTTCTGAATATATCCGACAAGAGCGTCTATCGGGGCTCGACGAAGATCGAACTGAGAAAGAAAGAGTACCAGATACTCGAATACCTGATGATCAACAAGAGGAGAGTGATCTCCAAGAGCGAGCTGGAAGATCATATCTGGAACGAGGAGGACGAACTCTGGTCGGACGTTATCCGGAGCCATATAAAGAACCTGCGCAAGAAGATCGATGGCGGTTACAGAAAGAAACTGATAAAAACCGTGCGGGGTATGGGTTATGAAATCAGTGAAGAGTGAGGAGCTATCCTTTAAAAGCGCAAGAATACGATGGACAACATTTTTTACCATAGTCGTCGTTTCGATAGTCTCGATCCTGTGCGTGATAGTCTTCTTTTTCGCGCTGCGATACGAAACCAGGTCTTCTTACGCCGGTCTCAACCAGATGGCAGACAGGATAGCCACGAGAATAGGCAGGGCACCCCTGATAACCCTGGAGAGAATTCTTAGAAACTACGCCGAGAATCCCGATCTCTTCACCGCCGAGAACGAATACATGCAGTTCCTCAGCACCTCGGGTGAAAGCATTCTCCAGCTGGGAGGGAGACTGCTCAGTGTAATTCCTCTCAAAGAAGGCTTCGCAAACGGTATGGTGGTCGATTACTCCGACAGGGAAAGCGAATACAGGCTTCTGACCAGATCGCTCACCAGCCTTGCCGGTCAGTCGGTCGTGTTCATGAGGGTAGGCAAACCGGTTAGCGAGCTGAGCAACATCATGAGAAACCTGCTCTGGGCGCTCCTGAGTCTTGTTTTGCTGACGGCCGCGATATCGTGGATAATCGGTCTGGCACTGGCCGGATACGTTCTAAATCCCTTTAAGGAGAGCTACCAGAGACTTCAGCGCTTTACGGCCGATGCCTCGCACGAGCTCAAAACACCGCTCTCGATAATAAGACTCGGCCTAGATATGCTTGGAGAGAAGGAGCTCGATCCCGAGGTTTCGAGTAAGATCGGCATGATCGACACTGCGACCAGGAACATGCAAAACCTCGTGAACCAGCTCATAAAAATGGCGAGAATACAGAGCTCGCAGGAAATTAAGGCGAAAGCCGAACCGGTGAACATAAAGAGACTGCTGGAGGACATCGCTTTGTCTTACAGACCGCTCTCCGATCCGAGAGGTATAGAGATAAAAATAGAATGTGAAGACAACCTCGTGTCGGCCGTGATTACAGAGCCGCTCACCACATCGCTGATAAATCTTCTGGAGAACGCGGTGAAGTTCAGCTACGACGGATCGACAGTTGTTCTAAAAAGCTTTCTTAACGACGGATATCTTTACATACAGGTGATAGACAACGGTCCGGGTATCGAACCTGTGGAACATGAGAAAATCTTCGAAAGGTTTTACAAATCCGAAAGATCTCACAACAGCACCGGAAGCGGAATGGGACTCGCCATCGCCAGAGAGCTGGTGGGAACCATGAAAGGGGAGATAAATCTCGTAAGCGAGCCAGACAAAGGTAGCACCTTTGAGATAAAACTAAGAGCCGGGTAGAGGCGAGATGCAAGAAGAGCATTAGAAGCCGTCCTTCGAAAGAGCGGTTGTTTCGACGTCACGCGTCCAGATTCTTGGTAAAAACCGTATTCACCACCCGCTAACCACTATGCACCACCCACCACCGCTCTGGATACAGGTTTTAAGTCCTCCCCTCGCTTCTTTCGAAATGCATAAGTTGAGCTGTTGGGAATATTTTTTTAGAAATTTATGTTAATTATAATTGTTTGTTGATAATAATGTCGTATTAGACTCAATATTGCATTGTTCAACAATCACTGTGGTAGAATTCACTTAAAAGCATTCTTATTATTTCAAGGGGTTGATTTTAGAATATGAAACATGGACAGTCTCATTCAACTGAAGTCGGCTCACACAGGGTTATTCTTTACAACGCTCCGTCTGAGATCGAAAGGGCTCTTGGCAGTTTCTGCTTCAACGGATACAGTCAGGAGAAGAAACTGCTTTTCATTTATGACAGGCTAACTCTAGTTGATCTCCAGAGGGCGATAGAACCTTACGGGATGAATCTAGAAGAGTTACGCCGTTCTGGCTGGATTGAAGTCGCCAGCGTGAGAGATACCTACTCGAGAGATGGTGTTCTAGATCTGGAAAGAATGGCGAAGGAGCTCGAAGAAAAAACACGAGAAGCGCTTGACAGCGGATTCGAAGGACTCTGCGTGGCCGGAGAAGGCTCGTGGATCTTCGATGAAAGCTTTGATGCAGCCAAGATGGTCGAGTACGAATCGAAGATGGACGAGTTTATCAGCGAAAATCCTCTCGATGCCTGTTGTATATACGATACATCAATCGTAAACAAAAGGATGCTTCTCCAGATTTCCAGCCTTCACCCGTTCGCTTTCGATACCGACAGCTTCGTTCCAAACTACGATTATTTCAAAGACGCTTACAGGAATAATTGCGAGAGCGACGAATGTAGGCAATTATACAGAGGAACGGCGACTATGGCTTTGGAGATGTTTAGAATCAGGGGATTTTATGCCGAAGATCATTGCGAAAACGTCTCGAGACTTGCCTCTGCAATAGCCAGAAAGATGAATGACAGTAGATTGGCCGGAGAACTGGAAACGGCCGGAAAGATTCACGATATCGGCATGATGTCTCTCTTTTCGGACATGATCGGCAAACCAGGAAAGCTCACCTGGTTCGAATCACAGCTTCTGCATGAACATCCTCTTGTGGGATATGAACTCGTAAAGAAAGTTCCCTTCCCGCGTACGATCGCCAGGGCTATACTGGAGCACCACGAAAGGCTCGACGGTTCGGGATATCCGCTGGGACTAAAGGGCGATGAGATAAGCATCGGAGGGAGAATTCTGGCCGTGGCCGAGGTCGTGTCGGCCATGAGCTTCTACAGAACTTACAGGGACGATTATGGAATAGAAGTCGCCTTGAATGAAATCGACGATAAAGCCGGTAGCTTTTACGACAGCGATGTAGTGAAGACCTGTTTCAAGTGCTTCGAGGAAGGCTTTAAATTTTAGATGTTTTAAACGGTGAACGACTCTTGATACTCTTTCGAAGGGCTGAACGGTTATTGGACCTCTGTTTAGTCGTAGATCGGTCTGTTGTTTCACTGGGAATTTCGAAATTCTCGGGGGTGTTGGCGATGATAGTAACGGTAGTGGATATCTATGTCAAGAGCGAAAGAATCGATGAATTCATTGAAGCTACTACACTCAACCATAAGAGCTCCATTATGGAAGAGGGGAATCTCAGATTCGACTTCCTGCAGGACAGATCAAAATCGAATCACTTTCTTCTTTACGAAGCCTATGAATCGGAAGAGGCGGCTGCGGCCCACAAGAAGACCGATCATTATTTGAAATGGAAAAACACTGTGGAGAGTTGGATGGAAAAGCCACGTACTGGAATCCAGACGAACGTCATCGAACCGTCCGGTATCGCTTCCTGGAAGCATCGATGAAAGGCATATAGTAACTAAAAACGTGTGAGGTGCACAGATGCTTTTAGAGCTTTTCAAAGAAAGAGTAGAGAAGGTAAGGTCTTTATTTGAAGAGAATGGGGCAGATGCTCTTCTGATAAGCAAGTGCAACAACTTCTCCTGGTTCACGTTCGGTGCGCGCAGCCACATAACACTCAACGCGACCGAAGGAGAGGCCTCTATTCTGGTGACGCGGGACGGTGTTTATCTGCTCATAAACAACATAGAGCTTCAAAGACTCAAAGACCTGGAGCTACCCGAAGAAATACAGCGGGAACTTGAAGTGGTAGAGTACGACTGGTTCGAACGTACCTCCGCCGAGAAAGAGGCGATCGACTCGATAGTGAAGGGAAGAATCATCTCCGACACCGGAAGATACGAGACCGGCACTGTCGATCTGGTATCTCTCAGGAGCGTCTTGAGCGACTACGAAGTGGAAGTTTATTCGGATCTTGGAAGAGAATGCGACGAAATTTTCTCGGATGTTGTTCCATCGTTCGTACCTGAGATGACCGAGCTCGAAGTTCAGGGAATCATTTACCGGGAAATGGCGAAGAGAGATATAGAGCCGGTGCTCACTCTGGCCTTTTCCGAGGAGAGTACCTTGACTTACAGACACAACTTATCGAGAAACACGAGGCTCGGAAGAAGAGGCTTCGTGAGTATTTGTGCCAGAAGACGCGGCCTGATCATCTCCTCTTCTCGCTCTTTCATGTTCGAAGAAGTCGAAGGAATCAGAGAGCAGCACAGGCGTAACTGCTACGTGGATTCGGTGGCGATCGCCTCTTCCAGACCCGGGAAAAAACTTTCCGATGTTTTCGAAAAGATAAAGGAGGCCTACGCCTCGCAGGGAGCTCCGGGAGAGTGGAGGTTCCATCACCAGGGAGGTCTTGCCGGCTACTCTCCAAGAGAAGTGGTGGCCGACCCATACACTTCCATTGTGCTGAAAAGCGGAAACTCCCTCGCCTGGAACCCGACGATCAGGGGTACCAAGTCGGAAGACACAGTCTTATTGCTGGACGGGCAAAATCGAATCGCCTCCTACCCCCGATCGAGCACATGGCCGGCCTTGACCTTCGAAATCGACGGCCAGACAGTCAGGAGACCGGATATCGTGCTTTTGAAATAGCTCCGATTCGAAAACATTTGTCAACTCGCATTATGGAACAAGACAGACGCACGGGTTAAAATATGCCTGGCAGAGTTTTCTAAGTTGAACGAACACAGGAGGGATCTCCAGAGATCCCTTTTTGTTAATGCCGACAGATGTGATACAATCTATTTCGCAAAGTCGAGTGGAGGGAGTCACGTGAAGATCGTAGTAACTAACAAAAAGGCGAGGTTCCAGTACCATCTGCTGGACAGTTTTGAGGCCGGTATGGAATTGATGGGAACGGAAGTGAAGTCTCTCAGACTTGGAGGGGCTTCGCTCGTGGACGCCTACTGTAAAATAGAGAACGGAGAGTTGTTTCTCATAGACTGTAACATCAGCCAGTATTCTCACGGGAATCTCTGGAACCACGATCCCAGAAGAAAGAGAAGGTTGTTGATGCACAGGAAGGAGATACTGAGACTGGATCAGAAAACCAAAGAAAAGGGGCTCACCATAATTCCCACAAAGATCTATTTCAACGATAGCGGCAGGGCCAAGGTTGAAATAGCTATGGCCAGAGGAAAGAGGCTTTTCGATAAGCGAGAAGATGTAGCACGTAGAGATGTCGAGAGAAAATTGAGACAACAGGTCGATATTTGAAGATCGAGAGAGAGAAAGATTTTTCAGCACGCGACCAGGCTGCATCAACGGCTTTGAACGTCCATGTTGTTGTGGTATAATCAATCTGACTTATACTGCCAATAATGCCAAAAGCTTTGCAATAATTTAGGGGAGGTGTATTTATGAAGAAAGTCGCTTTGGTAGCTCTGCTCCTTTCTGCGGTTATTATGGGTTTCTCTGCACCTAAAGCGCTTATCGGTGGAGCCTTCGGTATCAACGCCACCAATCCAATCTATCAACCCGAAAGATGGGGTGCCGGGGCTTTGGATCTGTCTCTTCAGCTTCCTTTCACTGAAAAGATAGGTACAACGCTGAGTGCTCAGGCTGCTGTAAGATATCCAACTAACAAGATCGGTCTCTTGAATGCAGACATTTATTTCCAGATTTTCGAGATTTTCAATTTGAAGTTAAGGCTTCTCGTCAGTGTTGCCTCGGTAATGGATTCAAATTTCGGCGAACCGGGCTGGATGATCGGACCGCTCGATCTCGGTGCACCGCATCTGGCAATAGGTGGCGGCTTCCAGCTAATGGCGCCGGTTACTGAAAAGGTAACACTCAACGGTTACGCAAGGGGCTACAGGGTTTACAAATACGCAACGCGCCAGGAAGGAAACTTCCCCGGCGGAGACTACTGGCCTCTTCCAGAGTTTTTCTCTGTAGGTCTCGGCGTTCTTTATTCATTCTAGTCAGGAGCTAAAGAGCTTTTTTGATTAAGAGATTTTGTTTTTTTCTGTTCCTTTCTTTTCTATGTGTGAGTTTAGCGGTAACGGGTTACGACAAATTCCTTCATTATTCTGTAAGTTATACCGCCTACGGTTTGTCGAGCTTTCTGCTCGGCGACGTGGGCGGTTTTCTTTTCACATCGGCCCTTGGAATAGGCAAGGAGGTCTGGGATTTCACCTCGCGCAGAGGGACGGCCGAGATCGAAGATCTAATCGCCGACTTCGCCGGAATTATAGCGGCATACCATCACATCCGAAGTCTAGACTTCAGGCCGTTTTTTATATTTCAGGTAGTGTTTTAAGTTTATTGCAGCAGTTGGTCGGGTATCGGGAGGTTGTTCTTTTCTGCCAGTGAGACCAGGTTTCTGACCGTCTTCGGATCGAGAGTAACTCCCTTGGAAAGGGAAGATATTCTCGAGAGCTCTTCCTTTTCTCCGTGGTAGTAGATCTTCTCGCTTCCGCAGGCCTTCCCGCTTGACACGACGCCGTCGATTATCGATTGAACTTGCCGCTTCAGGCTTTCCGGTTCTCCAAATAGCCTCAGATTTATGGCGCCGAAGAAGTGACAGACGCCGGCGACTCCTTCCGAATAAGTCAGAGCGCTCCACGAACCGAGAGAGAGCCCGGCCGACACCAGATCCACCAGCAGAGAGAGCCCGAATCCCTTATGACCACCGAACTCCTCTCCGGAACCGCCCAGCGGAAGAATTCCGCCCGGTCTCCGGTTGTTGAAATTGGCAAGAACCTCTCCTGGCGAGTTTGTATCGGCGCCCAGGCTATCTACGGCCCAGCCTCCGGGAATTACTTTTGCCAGTCTATCGTACACTTCGAGTTTTCCCCTGGTCACTACGCTCGTCGCCATATCCAGTATGAAGGGATGCCTGGAACCGGGGATGGCTATGGAAAAGGGATTAGTCCCGAGAACGGCCTCTCTTCCGAACGTTGGCACCACCAGAGGGTAGCTGTTGGTCATGGCTATCCCTATCATATCTCTTTTGAGCGCCATCTCTGAATAGTAGGCCGTTATGCCGTAATGGTTAGAGTTTCGTACGGAAACGAATCCCGCCAGGTTATTTCCGGCCTTCTCTATGGCCAGATTCATAGCCCATTTTGAAACGCTCTGCCCGGGCCCTCCCCTGCCATCCACCACGGCCGAGAGGGGGGTTTCGTACTTTACCGAAGGCGTTTCATTCAGTTTTATGTGGCCGGCGTTTCTCTCGTCTATGTATCGCCTGAGTCTCGCGACCCCGTGGGAGGGTATTCCCCTGAGGTCTGCCTCCAGAAGCACATCGACGATATCGGCCGAAACATCCTGCCCGAAACCTTCGGCAACCAGAATATCCACACATAGATTTCTCAGCGACGGGCTGTCTATTACTGTCATATCCATCTCAGACACATCCTTGAAAGAAATTTCTGACGATCTTCCCATAAATCTCTCTTGCGATATGGATCTCTTCCAACTCGACGTATTCGTTGGCCTTGTGGGCCATGCTGGCCGCTCCCGGTCCGAGTATCACGGTCTCGATACCGGAGGGGGCTATGAAGGCTCCGTCGGTGAAGTATGTCATTGTCAGTGGTTCCGGCTCTCTCCCAATCTCTACGAGGGTGGAGCGGACACAATCGCTCAACCTGCCGGAGGAGCTAAAAGGGTTGCGTGTTAGTAGAACCTTCTGACCGGCGCCTTCGAACCGCGAGAGGACTTTATCTATGACTCCGGTGACTTCCGGGGGCGAGATGTTGCTCATAAAACGTATATCCAGAACGCAGCTGGCGGAATCCGGAACGGTGTTCTCCTTGGAACCTCCCGATACCTTGTTCAGACTAACCGTCAGGCCTTCTATGCCACCTAGTTCACCGGCAATCCTTTGATAGGCGTCAATAAGAAGGAGTACCGCGTTTATTCCCTCTTGAGGCTGTGAACCGTGCGCCGATTTACCTTTGAAATTCAGTTCGCTCCAGACCGCTCCCTTTTCTCCACTCGCCAGTCTCATCGAGGTGGGTTCGCCGATCAGTGCGCCGGTTATTTCGAGCGTGTTTTCTTCGAGAAATCTTTTCACTCCGCTGCAGCCAACTTCTTCGTCACACGTCGCGAGAAAGGCCAGATTTCCCCCGAATCGTTCATCGCAGGAAAGATCGATGAAAGCCGCCATCATGGAGGAGAGGCCGGCCTTCATATCGGCCGATCCACGGGCATACACCCTTCCATTCTCAACGACGGGCTTGAAGGGATCGCCCGTCCATCCAGAAGCAGCCGGAACCACGTCCATGTGTCCGGCGAAAAGCAGATAAGGCAGCCCGCCGTTCCTGTCGATTTTCGCGAGAAGATTCACCCGTCCGTCGCCGACTCTCTGAATCGTGCAGTTTACACCGTAACTCCCCAGCGTTTCCTTTATGAACAGAGCCAGAGATTCTTCGTTGCCGGGAGGATTGGTAGTATCGTATTTACACATTTCAAGAAAGATCCTCTCCAGCTCGTCTTTACCGGGAATCATAGCTTTATACCGACGTTCCATATAGAATAGTCGTCCTGTCCGAGGAGTTCCGACCTGGTTTCCGCTCCGTTGGAAACGTCGATCACCATATCGAAAAGCCTTTCTCCGCTCTTTTCAAGAGTCTCTTCTCCGGAAATCACCGCGCTGCAATCGAAGTCGATGCTGTCCTTCATTTTCATGGCCGTGTCGCGATTACCGGTAACCTTTATCACCGGAGCGATCGGATTTCCCGTCGGCGTTCCCTGGCCCGTAGTGAAGAGTATGATGCTGGCGCCACCGGCGACCATTCCCGTCACGGACTCCACATCGTACCCGGGAGAGTCCATTAGATAAAGACCGGGAGTCGCTTCTATGATCTCCCCGTACTCTTTGACTCCCACGATAGGCACTTTGCCGCCTTTTATCATGGCTCCCAGAGATTTTTCTTCCAGAGTGGTAAGCCCTCCCCTGACGTTTCCCGGCGATATGTTGTTTGGAATATTTTCTCTATCGACCATGTCGCGGCTGTTGTTTCTGCTCTCGTTGATCATCCTCTCGAGCATGCGGGTGAATCTTTCCTTCTGAGAGTCGTCGCTCATGCGTTCGAAAAGGAGATGTTCGGCCCCCACGAGCTCGGTGGTTTCCGAGAGAATCACCCGACCGCCGTTTTTCCAGACCAGGTCGGCCACCTGTCCGACTACGGGATTTGCGGACAGTCCCGACGAAAAATCCGAACCGCCGCATTCGACACCGATCGTGAGTGCCGAAAGCGGAACACTCTGTCGCTCTATCTTCGAAACCTCGGCCACGAACTCCCTGGCCTTTTCCCTCCCCAATCTTATGGCTTCACCGTTGCCAACCTCCTGTACCATTATTAGCTCGGCCGGTTTGCCCGCCTGGGCGATCAGGTCTCTCAGTTCGTGGGGCGAAACCCTTTCACAGCCCAGGCCTATAACGATCACTGCCGCCACGTTCGGGTTGAGGGCGGTGTTTATTAGCGTTCTTCGGGTCTGGTGAAAGTCCTCTCCCAGTTGCGCACAGCCCTGGTTGTGCCTGGCGACCGCGCAGCCAGGTACCGACGAGGCTATCCTCTCGGCGACCTTCGATGAACAGATAACGCTCGGAAGTATCAACACGTAGTTTCGGAAACCCACACTTCCATCCTTTCTTATGTAACCCTTTATAGTTTTCTGCATATAGTAACGGCTTAAGCCTGTTCACCTCCTTTACCGGATTCCGTTCTGGCACTTTTGACGTTGTGGACGTGAACGTGCTGTCCCGCATATATTTCGTCGGTCGCGATTCCAATCCTGTTGTTGTACTTTATCACCGTGTCTCCGGGCATCATGTCTTTCACGGCCACTTTGTGACCGGAAGGTATAGAGTTCCTGGAAACGATCTTTCCCGCTGGACCGGTACCTTTTATCTCGATCGTTTCACCCGGCTCCGCTCTTTCCAGAAGAGTCGCCACGTTATCGTTTTGAGAAAGCAAAATCGCTTGCTTCATACCTTTGCCTCCAATTCTAAAAAGCTGGTTGCCGTCTTGTAATCAACTTTCGAAGACCCGAGGATCGAGCAGATTATATCCATTGAGTGCTTCAAATGACTGTCGAGAGCCATTTCAGCTTTTTTTAAGTTGCCCTCCAGAATCCCCTCCGCTATCTCCAGGTGTTCTTCCATCTCGCATATGATCCAGTCCTTCTGCTGCTGTGGCAAATAGTACTTGATGACGTTTCTCATCCTGGTGATGAGTATCGATATCTTCTGCATTATGTCTATGAGATAGCTGTTGCCACAATTATCCAGTATTAGCCTGTGGAGTTTGTAATCGATGTCGTAAGGAACGTTTTCCATAGTTTCTTCGCGGTTGGAAAGGTGCTTCCGCATTCTTATTATCAGATTTGAAATGGCCGTCATATCAACCGAGTCGATTGATTCTCTCAGCGCCAGCTTTTCGAGTTCGATCCTTACGTAGAAAAGCTTTCTCACTTCCTCCTCGTTTATCTCCTTGACATAGAAACTCTTCGACGGCCCCAGCATTAGCAAACCGTCCTCCTTCAACTTGTAGAGAGCGCCTCGAACAGGTGTTGACGAGACACCGTAGATGGTTTTGAGACGGCCGATAGTTAATTTTTTGCCGGGCGGTATCTCAAGTTCGACTATACTTTTCAAAATAGATCTGTAAACCTGTTGTTGAATTCCATGGAAACGGCTGCCGTCGGATCCAGTCATCGTAATCCCTCCCAGAACCGGGAATGCTCGCCCAGAAACCTGTAGCTATCTCTCAAGGTTTCGTACTGTTCTGCGCCGCAAAAGACTTCCACGCTGATATCTCCCGTGTAACCAGCCTTGAAGAGCAGGCTCAGGAACTTCTCGAAATCTATCTTTCCATTTCCGGGCGGCTCATGCATGGTGTCTGCTATATGAACGTGTTTTATGGTTCCTATCTGTTCTTGGACATACTCCGGGTCGGATCGCTGATCGAAGTGATCCGAGTCGAGAAGTATTGCGAAGTTCTTCAACCCGCTCGAAGAAATGAACTCGTATGTTTCCCGGCAACTGTTCAACAGAGGACAGATATCTCTTCTCAAAGGCTCTATGAGGATCGACAGACCCGGCAGGTTATTGGACACATATTCATCTACAACCCTCAGGGCTCTCTTTAATCGCTCCAGCGACTTTTCCGGTCCGTCTTCCCACACAGTTCCCCTCAATCTACCGATATTAAGGTTGACGCCCAGCGCCTTCGCCTTCTCTGCCGCATCTATCAATCCAGATAGAGCCCTCTCTCTTTGCGAACTCTCCGGACTGTTGAGGGCCATCCCCATCGTTCCGGCCATCTCGCCGGTACAAAGAAAGGAGATCCCGGTTTCCGTTTTTCTCTCCAGGAAACGGAGTTTCTCGACATCTACACGGGCCGGATCGGCTATCATCAGCTCGAAAAAGTCGAATCCGGCTTTCTTGAGCTGCCCGAGATTTTCTTCTAGCGAACCGGTGAGACCCGTAACCCTGGCTCCGGATGGAACATCTTCGTTTGCGATCATGAAGGCCAGTCTCATGAAGCCTCACACTCCCCCGGTCGCGTTCAGGACGGCCATCGCCAGCGAGATCTCCTTCGAATCGCTCGAATCGCTCCTGGAGGTCAGTACTACGGGGAATCCGGCACCGAGAAGCAATCCGGCTGTCTTACTGTGAGCCAGATGAACCAGTCCCTTTATGAGATTCGCGGCCGACTCGAGGTTCGAGCAGACCAGTACATCGGCCTCTCCCCCTACCGGAGAGAGAATCATTTTCTTGACGGCCGCCTCTTTGCTAAGCGCGGTATCCAGAGGCATGGGACCATCGATGTAGCAATTGCCGAAATGGCCTCTTTCCGACATTTTTGCGATCACGGCTCCGTCTATCAGATCCTGATTGGACTGGGTGATTCTCTCGTTTATCCCTATAACCGCTATCTTTGGTTTTTCAAAGCCAAGAGATCTGACGAACTCACAAACGTTTTCCACTATGCCTATCTTCGTTTTCAGATCTGGATTCACGTTGACCGTGCCGTCGGTTATGAAGAGAAGTCTTTCAAACCCGGGTACTTCGAGACAGGAAACGTGGCTTACGAGACGACCCGACGCTTTCACGCTTTCACTTCTGAAAAGAACTCTCAGAAAGACGGCGGTATTCACCAGCCCCTTCATGAGAACGGCCGGCTTGTTCGCCCTTATCGTTTCTATCGCCCTGGCGGTGTTGATCTCTTCGGTATCGCCCTCGATTATTTCGACATCTTCCAGGCCCCTGCAATACTCGCTGGATACTATCTTTTCTCTCTTTCCAAACAGAGTGAGTTTTATACCCCCTCCCCACGACCTCAAACTACCGAGAGCCTTCAGGGTAGAGTCGTCGTATGGCTGGACACAAAGCACTTCAACCTTTCCACCGCTCTGCCTGGCCTTTGATACTATCTGTGAAAGCGAGTTAATCTGCATCGTACCACCTCAATATTCTAGCGCCTTCTCCCGACCGGTTATCACCCTGTAAACCCCCGACGCGAGACTCTCCATTTCGAATTCGCCTGGAAAGAGAAAGACCGTGAATCCCTTTCCGAGCTTTTCTAGCAGGGCCGCCCTTACGAATTCCGATTTCACGACGCCACCGGTGAGGGCTAAAGCATCGGGGTACCCGCCGAAAACGGCCAGCAAACTGAAAATGTACTTCGCAATATTATAGATGTAAGCCTGAAGAACGACAACTGCGCGGCTATCGCCTCCGCGAGCCATCTCCACGATTTTTTCCACATCTCTGGTCTGAAAATGCGAATAAAGGCCACCGGCATGCGCCAGATGATGAAGGTAATCGTCGCGCGAGCGGGCGAAATCGGCCAGTTCGTGGGTGGGAAGGGCGCCGGCCCTTTCCACGGCGAAAGGTCCTTCTTTGTCGCTGTTGTAAAGATCCACCATTCTTCCCTGAAGGTGGGCGCTCACGGAGGAGCCTCCCCCGAGATGGGCCACTATTATCTTTGCCTCTTCGTAACTTTTTCCCAGCTGAGAAGCGGCTCTCCTGGCTATCGCCTTCATGTTCAAAGCGTGCGATAGCGAGTTGCGCGTTATATCCCTGATACCCGTGATCTTTGCCCATTCTGACATTTCATCGACGCTTATTGGATCGACGGTGAAGGCCTCTATACGGTTCTCGAAAGCTATTTCCGAGGCGATCACAACCGCGGTGTTGGCCGGATGGACGCCCTGAAGACCCGCCCTCGCGTCTTTCAACATCCGATCGTTTATTCTGTAAACTCCCGAACTCAAAGGCCTGAGCCTTCCACCTCTGGCCGCAATGGCGCTTAGCTGGTTTGGTTCGATCCCCGAATCGGCCAGAGCGCGGAGTATCTGTCTCTTCCTTATAAGATACTGTTCTGGAAAGAGCGGGAGATCGAGCTGATTCTCCTCGAGTGTCAGCGTCTTGCTGAAAACCTCCCTCTCGCCGTCGAAGACGGCTATTTTCGTCGATGTCGAGCCCGGGTTGATAACGAGTATATAGCAACTCATCCTAAGTAATCACTCACGATCTTCTTGAATTCTTCGATCTCCAGAACGGTGTTTCTGATTCTTCCTTCCTTCCGGACTATCTCCGTCAATTCCTCGAGCTGCTCGTCGTTGCAGGTTATTCCCAGTCTCTTCAACCAGTACTTGATACTCGCCTGACCGCTGAAGGCTCCAAGCTTAACTTGAATCTCACCCATCCCCACCAGATAAGGAAGATACGGTGTCATCGCCGGTTCGATCCCGGCCTCGTTCAACTTGTCTATGGCGTCAACGACTATGCCGGACTCGACCCAGAAGAGCCTCTTGCCGACTACAGGTTTGTTGTTGGCGACGGGAATTTTCGAGATGTCCTCCACCAGTCTCGAAGTGTAGGCGATCTTTTCGAGGTTTACCCCGGTATCGATACCCATGAGCAATTTCAGACCGGCCGCCACTTCCTCCGTCGCGACGTTTCCCGTTCTCTCGCCCAGACCGTTGATCGAACTGTGGATACCCGCGGCTCCGGCCCTTACGGCGGCAAAGACCGAGCCCATGGCCAGTCCGAATTCGTTGTGAACATGGAACTCCAGAGGAATATCCGGTATCGCCTTTCTGAGTTCGGTGAAGACGAACTCTATGGTGAACGGGGAGGCCACGCCGAAACTGTCTACGAAGACTATGCTCTCCGGTTTGGCCTGTCTGGCCACTTCTGTGAAAACTTTGAAGACGTAGTCGAAAGTCGAACGGGTCGTGTCCCAGCCCATGAAGGTCGGTACCATTCCCTGCTCTTTCGCGTATCCGATAGTCGTGACGACTCTATCGATAACCTTTTCGGCCGATACTCCGTACACGTATTCATTGTCGTAAGGATTTATGGCGTGTTCCACCACCACTCTCTTTGCGCCGCACTCCAGAGAGGCGTCGATATCCTTCTTCATCGCCCTCGCGAAAGGCACTATCTCGGAGGTGAGATTCATATCCACGAGCCTTCTGATTGCCCTTTTGTTCTCGTCGGAGACCACCGGCATGCCGACTTCGATAGATTTGACTCCGAGTTCGTTGAGAGCTACCCCTATCCGCACCCTCTGGTCTTCGTTCCAGGTCAATCCACAGGTCTGCTCTCCGTCTCTTAGCGTGACATCGTGTATATATACACTCTCTCTGGCATTTTCACCTTTGATTGCCTTCTCGAAGTTCATTGGGCATACCCATTTTGAACCGTCGAAATACTCCGTGCCGTTCAGCGGCATGTAATCGAGATCTTTAGGTTTCATAACTTTCCCTCCATTGTCGTTTCTACTTGCGGTAGAATGTATGAGTTTTCTAGCACGACTATTTCTCTATCCTTCGCCTTTAAACTATCAATAGTCTTTTGCAGGTCATCGTGCACCGACAGGCCGATTTCGTTGAACATAGACCGGTAAGCGGTATGGCTCACGATGTGGACACGCTTTCTCTCCATTATATTCTTGACGGCGTAGGCGGCGACGTAGGCCAGCGGATCCTGAGCGGTCATTCCGTCCAGTTCCTCGAGAATCTCGGCGCTCTTTAGCCTTAGGAGTTTCGCAAATGCCGGATGATCGCCGAACCCCTCGTTTAGGGGCGACACCATTACAATATCTCCGCCGTCCTTGGTTATAAGGTCGGCAGTGTAGAGAGCCTTTCCTCCCTGCCAGAAATCCGTGATCGATGGATAGGATGATATCACCGTGATGTCCGACCGGCGCTCGAAGACACGAAGCAATTCGTTTCTGGCCAGTTCGACACCCCTTCTGTGTGCCGTTATATGGTCGCCCGAAACGCAGCCCATAACGGAGCCGTCTATACCGTAATAATAATTGATGATGAAATCAAGGCCGACTCTGGAGCCCGTCTCGTCTATGAGATCTCGAAACTCGTTTTCGACGACGCCGACATCGGCCGAGCTGTTCAGAATTGCCATTCTGTGAGACTGGAAGACCGTCTCGTATGAAGCTACTCCCGGCACTACCATTTTTGCGCCGCCCGACCACCCCGAAAAGCGGTGGGGCACTATCGAACCAATCGCGACCAGCAGATCGCTCTCCACGTTTCTATTGATCTTCAACGGAACATCCAGGTAGTTTCCAAAATCCTTCATTTCGACGCCGTCAGCCGCGTCGTGCTGTATTATTTCGGTATTGGCCAGGAAGCTGGCGAATTTCTCGACAAGTTCGATTTTAGTCATCTTCCTGTGGGTACCGGTGGCGACTAGAAGCTTCACCCTGTCCCACGGAATCGCCCGCCTTCCAAACTCGAATTTTAGATGCCCGAGCGTCCCGAGAACCGGCGAGTGTCTCGTATGATCCTCCACTATGAAGACGATCCTGCCGGCTTCGCGCGCCATAGTGTACAGATCGACGTTATCGGCCGTCGAAAGCGAGCTTTCGAGATCTCTATGAGCCCCTTTCCCAGTCGTGATTTTCAACGGTGCGAGAAGACTGCCAGCCGTAATCTCCAGCCCGAGTTTCTCTCCTGTCGTATAATCAAGTTCTACAAGCATTTCATTTGCCACCGAAGTACATTTCTCTTATTTTCTCGTCGCTTTTCACTTCTTCGACGCTTCCTTCAAGTTTTATCTGACCCTGAGAGACTATATATACTCTGTCGCTCATTGGCAGGGAAAGTTTTGCGTTCTGTTCCACGATGAGCATAGTCAGACCGGTGTCTTTTACGAATTTCTTCAAGGTTTCGAATATCCTCTTCACAATAACCGGCGCCAGACCCATCGACGGCTCGTCGATCATCATTATCAACGGCTCGGAAACGATAGCCCTGCCTATTGCGAGCATCTGCTGCTCCCCGCCGGAAAGAGTTCCTGCCATCTGCCCCTTTCTCGGCTTCAGCTCGGAGAAGAGTTCATAGACCCTTTCGATGTTGGGTCTGGCCTTTGCCAGGCCTACCCTCGTCGCGGCGACTTCGAGGTTTTCCTGAACCGTCAGCTCGGCGAAAACCTGCCTCCCTTCGGGAACGTGAATTACACCCAGTCTTGTGATCTTGTGCGGAGCAAGATTCTGGATCTCTTCTCCGTTGAGGAAAACCTTGCTTCCTGGCTCGCAAGGCACGAGTCCCGATATGCTCTTCAGCAGAGTTGTCTTCCCCGCTCCGTTTGGACCCAGCACAGAGACAACTTCGCCCTTCGCGGCCTTTATAGAGACTTTTCTGAGAGCGGGAACTTCGTTATAAGAGACCGATAGGTCTCTGGTTTCCAGTAAAAACATGTTCATTCCTCCCCCAGATAGGCTTTCAGGACCAGCGGGTCCCTTTCGATCTCTTCGAACTTTCCCTGCGCGATAACCTGACCGAAATTCAACACATATACCCAGTCGGCCACGGCCTTTATGAAGTCCATAGTGTGTTCCACCAGAAGAGTCGTGATTCCGCGTTCCTTGAGTATTATCATCAGATCCATTATCACTTTGAATTCGTCCCTGGTCATTCCGGCGGCCGGTTCGTCGAGGAAGAGAAGCTGTGGTTCCAGCGCCAGTGCCCTGGCTATCTCGAGACACCGTCTCAACCCGTACGCCATACCCGTTGGAGAATCGTAGGCCCTGTCTTCCAGTCCCACAAGTTTCAAAAGCTCTAAGGCCTTCTCTTTGTTCTCCTTTTCTTCCCTCTTGAACTTCGGAGTATTGAGAACCACGCTGATGGGACCGGATTTGTAGAACGGCTTCCTCGCGACGAGAACATTTTCGATAACCGATAGATTCTCAAACAGACGAATCTTCTGGAAAGTTCTGGCGATACCCATTCTGCTTATAACATTGACATCCAGACCGGAGATATCCCGGTCCTTGAAAAAGACCTTCCCACTGGTGATGGGGTGTACGCCCGTGACGACATTGATGAATGTCGTTTTACCGGAACCGTTAGGACCGATCAGGGCCGTAATCTTGCCTTCGGGGATTCCTATGGAGAGGTTGTTGTTCGCGACTACCCCTCCGAAGCTCTTGGTCATGTTTTCCGTTCTAAGTATGTCCATTTCCACCCCACCTTACAACGTCTTTGTGTTGCTTCTCTTCAGCCTGAAGATCTTCCTGAACAGGTTTTCAATTATCGGTCCCAGCCCCATAGGCATGAAGATGATTACCACTATGACAATCAGCGAAGTGACCATCAGATAATAGTTTTCCCAGCCACCGAACCTGAGAAACTCCGGGAGAAGCGTTAAGCCTATACCGCCCACGACTCCGCCGCTCATGTGCCTCAAACCTCCGACAACGGCCATGGCCACGAAGTTGGAAGATTCGAAAAACGTGAACGGCTCGGGAGAGAGAAATCCGGCCAGATGTGCGTAGAGGGCCCCTGCAAGACCTGCAAGGCCTGCGGCGAAACCGAAAGCCGCAATTTTCAGTCTCTTCGTCGAAATGCCGCAGCTCTCCGTCGCTACGTCATCGTCGTTCATCGCAAGCATCGCTCTACCGAAGTGGGAATGCTTTATTCTAAACATTATATAAACACAGAGAATGAGCAGAGCTCCAAAAAGCCAGAAGACCTGACCGAAGGAGAGCATATTATTGCCAACCGAATAGAAGGGAATTCCAAAGAAACCGTAAGGACCGCCCGTGATTGGCGTAAGGTTTATAACCAGCATCCACACAATCTGTCCGAAGGCGATCGTAACGAGCGAGAGGAAAAAGGCCTTCAACTTAAACGAGGGAATGCTCAACAAAAAACCTGCCAGAACACTTATGGCAATTCCTATGATGATCCCGACAGGTATGGGCATACCCAGTTTTACCGTGAAATATGCCGAACTGTAGGCGCCGATCGCGTAGAATCCGGCCTGTCCGAGAGAGATCTGACCCGCAAATCCGGTGAGAAAGACGAGGCCCGTCGCGAGGATGGCGTGAATCAGAGCCCTGTTCATCAGATACAGGTGGTACATATTCTTGTTGAGGATCGGAAAGAGTATTATTACAAGGATCGCTCCCGCGATAAATAACAGCTTCTTCATCTCACGCCTCCTATATCTTCTTGCTCTTCCAGTTGAAGATTCCGGAAGGCTTCAGTATGAGCACGGCAACGAGAACAGAGAAGGATATGATATCTCTGTAAGTCGAAGATATATAGAGGGTCGAGAAATTCTCGAGAAGTCCCAGGCTGATCCCTCCGAGTATCGTTCCGTAAGGATTGGTAAGACCGCCGAGAACGGCCGAAGCGAAGCCCTTTACCCCGATCGATCCTCCGCCCAGTTCAAGAGATACGAAGTAGATGGGAGCGAGAAGTATACCTGCGATTCCCACAACACATGTCGCCATGATGAATGAGAGTGAAGTGGTAACTTTAACATCTATTCCCATAAGAGCTGCGGCCTCTCTGTTCTGAGCCGCGGCGCGGAATGATTTTCCTATAAGAGTTTTGTTCAGAATAAAGTAGATCAGTACCATCAGTACAGCGATCACCAGATAAATATTCAGGTAAAGTGTCGGAATCCTGACGCTACCGATCGTGATGAAGTCTTTGTTGCCGCCGAACACAGGTGGGAAGGGTTTCGGAAGAGCCCCGTAGGTCACAATTATCAAATTGAGCCAGAAAGTGCAAAGCATCAACGTTGCAACTACAAATTCCAGTCTTCCTCCTCCCCTCTTCCTTATAGGTTCATATATGAAGGCCCGGAGGCCGATCCCGTAAAGCGCGATTACGCCTACGGACAGAACGAAAGAGAGAAAGAACCCCAGATTGACCATCGTATAGAAAGTATAGAAAAGGTAGGCTCCCAGCATGGCCGATGAGATATTGGCGAAGTTGATCCTGGAGATCGTCAGCCAGAGGAAAACAACGCCCAGCCCGACAAGCCCGTATGTAGCGCCTATTGAAGCCCCTGAAACTATATTCTGGAGAATGTCTTGAAGCATCATTCACACTCCTTGTCTGGATAAATAAAAGCGAGAGGAAGACCCTTTGCCTCCCTCTCGCCAAGAGGCTTAGAACATCTTGTTGATTATCTTCCAGTCTTTTCCGTCGAACTGAGAGATCAGACAAACGTTGGTGAAGTTGTGGTGCTCATCGCACTTAAGTTCTCCCTGGACACCGACTATATTTGCCTTTGTCGCCAGGTACTGGGCTATCTTCGTGCCATCGGTTCCAACGTTCTTGATCGCTTCTGCCAGAAGATACATTCCGTCGTAGTACGCCTGTGCGGGATCGCTCGGCTCCTTACCGTCCCATCTTGCCTTGTAAGCATCAACAAAAGCGACGACTGCCGGATCGGGATCGACGGGATTGAAACCCTGGACCGAGTAAACACCGATCGCCGCTTCGGGAGCTAGATCTGTGAAGGCCGGAACTCCCCACGCCGAGAAACCTATAATGGGCACATCGATCTGAAGCTGCCTTAATTGATTGACCGTTACGGCGGCTTCCGACTCGTGAGTCAGACCGATAAGACCGTCGAAACCGGCGTTTTTCAGCTTAAGAAGCTGACCTGTGGCATCCTTGTCGCCTTCTTTGATCTGTTCCATCGCTACAATTTCCACTCCGTACTTGGGGAACTCCACCTTCGCTACTTCTAGAGCCGCAAGGCAATAATCCGTCGAGCCGTAAATCACACCGGGCTTCTTGATACCAAGAACCTCAACGGCGTATTTGACAAGCTGGACAACCTTCACTTCGTCGTCAGCTCTCAAGCGGAAAAGGAAATCGTTGGGAATCTTTGTGTACCTGAAGGATGGAGAAGTAGCTCCGACAAGCATGGGGATTTTCGCCTGCTGGGCCAGCGGGTGGACTCCAATGACTGCACTGCTCATGTTCGGTCCAAATACCGCAACTACATTATCCTGGAAGAGCGCTCTTCTAACAACGTTTGCGGCGGTACTGGGATTGGCGGCATCATCATAGACAATCATTTCGAGCATATCGCCGTTGATGCCGCCGGCGGCGTTGATTTCTTCGAGAGCCAGCTGCGCACCCATCTTGATGTAATCGCCCAGAATCGAACCCAAACCTGTGAAAGGAGCTACAAGAGCAACTTTTATAGTTGCACCCAGAGCTGCGACTCCCAGAAGCAAGACAATTGCCAGCACAAGTACCCTGTTCAGTTTCATTCAAACACCTCCATATTTGGGGTAAGGTTGTACCCCGTTCTCACGGAAAGAATCTAAAATTGCGAATTCATTAAGATGATGCATTATACATCATGCAAAGTGTACCATGATTTCTATAAATCGCTCAACCTTTTGAGAACCGATCTGGCAAAATCCTGGATGATCTCGAACGATTAAAGGTTAGTAACTGAGTTTTTCTTATGAAAACGATGCAATTTCCACACAAGTGGAGAAGCAATAGGTAAGACTCGATGAAAAATGAAAAAGAGAGGAAAAATCCTCTCTTTTTCTGGCAGGCGAGGAGGGCCTCGAACCCCCGACCTACGATTTTGGAGACCGTCGCTCTGCCAATTGAGCTACTCGCCTACAAAAACGATTATAGACGAATTGACCGCCCTTTTCAAGTGGAAAAAATTACGAATCCAATTGAAAAGAGAAACATGATGAGATAGATCGCCAGAGAGTTGTCGATCCTTTCAAAAAAGACAGGCAGAGGCCTCATGAATTTCCTGTACAGGAAATACAAGCCAACACCGGCCGCGATCATCAGAAGTGATTCGAACATGTAGATCTCGAAGCCTACGATTCCGTGAACTATTATGGCGACCGAGAGAATCGAATAGGCTGCGAGCGTACCGATGGGGAGGCTGCCCGTCTCTTTGGAGGGCTTCAAAAAGATGAATTTAGAAAAGATCATGGCCGTACCGACGGACGAAAGCATCATGAGAACCTTCAACCAGGGACAACAGGCGTCGTGCATTATCACTTCTTTGGTAACGCAACCGGATGTCATCGGGAAGCCGGAAATTGCCAGCGAGCCAACCAGAAGAAAAAGGTACTCTATGCGGGTTATCCTTCCCGACCAATCTCTGTATTCCTTAGTTCCGAGCCTCGTGGATACATTTCCGACAACGAGGAAGAGAAGTGTTTTAAAGACAGCATGACTGAAGCCGTGCCACGAAGAGGCCTTGTCACAGGTAACCATCATAAATCCCACCTGCGAAATGGTGGAATAGGCTAGAAGACGTTTGGCATCTTTGGAGTTCACGGCTAAGATAATACCGGCAATCGCGCTGAATATACCTATATACACGAACTCGTCTTTCAGCCACCCGAAAGACTCGTACTGGACGAACCTTATGGAGAGATAGACATCGATCTTCACGACCAGACCCGAGAGGATTGGCGAAACTTCTACCGGCGCGTTGGAGTGGGCGTCGGGAAGCCACATGGAAAAGAGAAAGAGGCCGGACTTCACCGCCAGTCCTCCGAATATCAAAACCGAGGCGATACTTGAAACGTGGTTCAGCCCTTCCATGGCGAACGAGCCGGTTTCCATATACACCAGTCCTATCCCCAGCAGAAAGAAATTCAACCCGAGCGATGAGAGGAGAAGGTACTTCAGACTGGCCCATGCCTGGCGGCCTTTCTTCTCGTAGGAGATCAGTATGAAGGAGATGATCGATACCAGCTCTACGGTAACGAAGACGTTGAAAAGATCTCTCGAAAGAAAGATCGAATTCAATGTGCCATACATGATGAGGATCAGGCTATAGAAGAAGCCATCATAATTCTTCCTCAGAGAGTTAAGAGTAATCGCCAGCATCACCAGAAAAGTGGAAAGCATGAAAGGTATGGCGAGATCATCCATGGTCAGTCTTATGCCAAGTTCTCCCCAGTTCCCGAGGTTCATACCGAACTCTTCGAAGAGATTGAAAGGCAAAAAGCTTCCGTTGATTATCGTTGCAAATAGCGCCACACCGGCGCAGAGTCGTCTCCTCTCTCTCAATATGAGACAGATTATTCCACCCAGAACGGGCAGAAAGATCGTGAAGATCATTCTTTCTCCCTCTCGAAGTTCGATTCAATGGTCCCGATATCCATGGTGTGATATTTGTTGTAGATAATTATCGCGAAGACCAGCGACAGGCAGAGAAGGGCGAAGGATATTACGATACCGGTTATTATGACGGCCTGCGGTACCGGGTCGGCGTAAGCGATGGAAAAATCTCCGTTCACGATCGGCGGTATAATGCTCTTTCTCGAACTGATGCCGGTGTAGAGTGTATTTATAGATGTCTCCACGATTCCCAGAGAGAGTATCTTTTTAATGATGTTCCGGGAAAGGGTCATACCTATCGTTCCAACCAGCATGCCGGCCACGGAAATGTAAAAGATAATGTTTCCCGTCATAAAGTACCCCGCCTGTTTATAAATTCGCTCGACATCTTCCACGCTCCGGCATAGACTTTTATGCCGATCAGAATATTCAGAACCGGGATCAATCCGCCGCTAAGCACCTCTCCAAACTCTCCTGAGGCAAGCAACCTGGCGTGCGTTTCCGGAAAGAAAACGATGAAAGAGACAAGCGAGAAGATTATCAAAAGGCTGGCATTTTCCATTATTTTGATCTTGAACCTATCGTAATGGGAGTTGGCCTTCGCAAAGTTCGATGTCAATCCATAGGTAACTATCCCGGTGGCGAGAACGACTCCCCCCACGAAGCCTCCACCCGGGCTGATATGTCCTTCCAGCACCACATACAGAAAGAGCGTTACTGAAAGCGCGGCCAGACCTCCGCTGTAAACGGTAACCGAGCCGAAGACCTGCTGACTTCCTTCAGCGCTCCTTGGAAGCGAGCTGAAGAGCGTCGTCACCCCGAGTGCCGTGATACTGAAGACGATGACCTCGAAAATAGTATCGTACAGACGTGTCTCCAGATAAATGGCTGTAACGGTATTTGGAATGTTCGTACGCTCGATTATCTCTTCCAGCCCTTCGGGAAAAACCAGATCGATTCTTGCCTGAAGGACCACAAACAGGAAAATCACCGCCGCAGCGATCACACCCAGAATCTTCATGGCCTTCACAGGTATCGCCCCACTATCTCCTGCATCTTTCCTTCCTTAGTCATATTCTCTATATCGCTGGAAAGAGCTTCGGCGAGATCACCGGAACTCTTTGAGACGACAAAAACGTAATTGCTCTTCTTCAAAAAGACGGGCCGTGGTGAAACCGAACTTCTGCTCAATTGCTTCAGCTTCACGAAATCCACTTCGACTCCTTCAAAATCGAAGATCGAAGTTTCAAGATAAGCGATACCCCGGGTGCTACCGGAAAGTTCTTCCTCAGTGAAGGCTCCGCACAGGATATCTATTTCATGTTCTTCGACCGCCTTGATAGCAGTTTCTCTGCTTTCAAAGGCCGCCGCCTCTATATGGTAACCTTCCTTTTCGTCTATTCTCTTCATGATCTCCCATTCCAGCCCCTTCAGACCGCCCGAACCGATCTCGATCATCGAGGGAACGTTCACGAAACCCAGCCGCACCCTCCTCTGACGCTTCAAGGCCATAATATAAACTATCAGAACAAGAGCAACGCCCACCGTGAACTGTGTCATCGCCACATCCGGGGCTCCAGCCAGAAGCATGACGATCGCCGAGAGCGAACCCATTATTCCGAACCAGATAACTGCCTGGAAGCTGCTCTTAGAAGCTACGACTATTACAGCACTCAACAGATAGAGGGCTCCGATCATGATCACTACGGTATTCATCTCTCTCCCTCCGAGTTGATATAAGCGCGGGCGATAACGTGAGTGACCAGCGGACCGGTTACCATCAGTGCAGCCACAAAAGCTATCGTCTCGATTATCGAGAGACAGCCGAAGAAAAAGGCCGAGACGATTATGAAAATCAGGCCGACGGTGTCGGCAATCGTTAAAAAGTGCAATGTGGCGACTATTGTGTGGGCGATTACCGAGCGCAGGGTCCCTACAACGACGAAAACAAGGCCGACAAAGAGAAAAACGCAACCCGCGATTTCCATTATCTACGCACCCCCAGATAATACGCCGCGATTATCGTACCGCTGGTATTTAGTATTAGAAAAAGCAGGGCAACTCCGGATATGAAATCGACCTGCGTCACCAGTTCTATAAAGACTATCCCAACGAGAAGCCTGGTGGAGATGGACGAATATCCTATGAGCAATCTCCACGGGTCCTGGCCGGCTGAAAACCATACCAGCATGGCTATGGAAGCCATAAGGGAGAACATCGTTATGTAGAAGATCAACGTTTCACCTCGTGGATCAGAAAACCTTCTCTATCTTTGGAAACGACTATTTCTTCCGGAGTCATCGTCACCGAAATGATCTTGCCGAACTCCTCGATTCGGTTTTCAGGTATCTCTTCGGCCCTGACCGTGAAGACAGGTTTGGAGAAAAGAAGCCTGAAAGACTGGAAAATGGCTGGGGGTAACGACAGGAGAATCTTGAAAGCCGTTCTGACAGACGGGCCCTTCGGAACAAGCTTCGAGGAAATGTACTGGACGAAGCCTGAAACGATGGAACCCGAGATCAAGGCCGCCGGCGTGATCTTTCCAAAAAAGGTTATCCAGAGAAACAGAGAAATCGAGAATATCATTGATCCCACCCGACCGGCCTGGCACGGAACGGTTCTTCCAGATCGAAGTGCTGCATCCATCCTGTCAAACCGTAATTGTCTAAAAGCTCGAGCGCGTCGTTGTATTCCTCCTGCGTGATCCTTCTGGATATCTCGGGGTACTCACGCGCTCTGTAAACGGGTCTGTACTGCGACATTAGCGATATGGGAACGGAGGCCGAAAGTTCGAAGGCGACGTATTCGGCCATCTCCTGGGTCCCTGCCAGATTTTCAGGAAGAACGAGATGCCTGATTATCACGCCTCTCATTTCCTCATCTTTGAAAGAGCCGACCTGGGAAAACATCTCTTTGATCGCTTTCCTGGTGACCGACCAGTAGTCGGCAACGCCGGAGTATTTCTTCCCTATTTGGTCGTCGGTGTATCTTATATCGGCAAGATAAATGTCGACAACACCTTCCAGCAGTTTCACGGTATCGGGTTTTTCATAACCACTGGTGTTGAAGACAATCGGAAGTGAAAAACCTCTTACGAGGGCGTATTCGTAAGCCCTGAGAAATCCGTAGAAGTTCGGCGTGGGAGTTACCAGATCCAGACAGACGGCGCCTTCCCTTTCTACGTTCAAGAAAGCCTCTCCGAGCCGTTCGGCGGAAATCTCTCTGCCGTTGTTTTTCTGGCTGAAGGCGAAGTTCTGACAGTATATGCAGCTCATGGTGCAGCCGCTGAAGAAAACAGCTCCCGCCCCTCCATCCTTTACCAGAGGCGGCTCCTCGCCGAAGTGCAAAACTATCGCCGAAACCCTGGGATCGGCAAACTGCCTGCAAAAGCCGGCCGTCTCGTATCTGTTTACCCTACAGTTTCTCGGGCAGAGATCGCACGAAAGCATGCGCTCTCCCACAATCGAAATCGCATTCCTGACTTTGTCTAATCGTTGCCCGTTCAATCGAACACCATCCTGATATACAAAACAGCAAAACACCTTCACCAGTGATTGATACGCGGCATCGGGACTTCTCAATTCTCTTCCGGTTATTGCACCCGGCCGCGATTGAAGATCACCGATCGTCGGGATAATAAGCGATTTTTGCTCCTAGCCTGCTCAGCTTATCCTGGAACCGCTCGTAGCCCCTGAATATGTGAGTCACGTTGTTTATGGTCGTCTCGCCGTCGGCTGCCAGACCTGCCATGACCAGAGCCGCGCCGGCCCTTATGTCCGTGGCCACCACTTCTGCGCCGCTTAATCTGTGTACACCGATTATGAAGGCCTGCCTGCTAGATACTTTTATCCTTGCCCCCATTCTGTTGAGCTCGTCAACATAACCGAAACGGTTTTCAAACACGTTCTCTTCGAGAATAGAGGTCCCTTCCACGGTAGTGAGAACGCTCGTGAGGAGCGGCTGGAGATCCGTTGGAAAACCGGGGTAAGGCTCTGAAGAAACGGTGACCGGTTTTAACGGTCCTTTCCAGAAGCCCCTGATAAAATCGTTCCCCTTCTCCACCCCGGCCCCCATCTCTTCCAGTACGCTTATCAGAGAGATTATGTGATCGTACCTGGCACCCGTTATGGTGACATCTCCCCTTGTAGTCAATGCGCCAAGGAGATAGGTCCCTGTTTCGATCCTGTCGGGAATCACGCTGTAATCGCCCCCGTGAAGACTGGAAACTCCGTACACCTCTATAGTTGGGGTTGAAGCGCCGCTGACTCTCGCGCCGCAGGAGTTTAGAAAGCCCTGGAGATCGGTTATCTCCGGTTCGCGGGCGGCATTCTCGATTATCACATGGGTCCCGTTCATCAGGGCGGCCGTTGTCATCAACTGCTCGGTGGCTCCGACACTCGGGAAGGGAAGCGTATAAATTATCTCTTTCTTGAACTCCGAAGGTATCATGGCCAGAACATCGCCGTGTTCCTCCGTGATCTTGAAGCCAAAAGCCTCCAGTCCTTTGAGGTGAAAATCAACCGGCCTTTGACCTATGTTACAACCTCCGGGTTTGCCCACTCTGGCCCAGCCACAGATCATGGCCAGAGGGCCTATAACGTTGAAGGAAGCCCTCATCTTACTTACCAGTTCGTACGGCACCGATCCTATGAGCACCTCGCCAGGTTTCACGGTTACCGTCTCGTTATAGAAAGTAACGATCTTTCCTATCTGCTGAAGTATGGAGATCATGGTCTCCACGTCTTTGAGCTCGGGAACGTTTTTTATCACAACGGGTTCTTCTATCATCACCGTAGCGGCAAGGATTGGAAGAACCGAATTCTTGGAACCGCTTGCCCTTATCTCTCCAGTAAGTCTCGTGTTCCCAGTAACTACCAGCTGACTCATCCGTAACCCTCCAATCTCTCTATGAGAAAAAGAATGACCACAGTATTATTCTATCAGAGCCCGGGCAAACACATTTGAAAAAGATTCGCGGGAAATCTCGCGTAATCGAACCATGGTTGGTATGAGATTCTCAACATATGAACTTTAACTTAAAAAAGAACTGTCTCCGTGAAGAACATCAGGTTCAGAGCAAAGCGCTCTATAATTGTAAGGTAACTCCAGATGATGAGTCCAGGGGGGCAGACATGAGAAAGCAAACAGTGTTCTGGTTACTGGCGATCTTCGTTTTGATATCTTTCGTCTCTTCTCCAGCCAGATTGTTTGGCGGTCAGATCGAGATAGTTCGTGATTACTGGGGAGTCGCCCATGTCTACGCGGAAACGGATTCGGAACTCTTTTTCGGAGCGGGTTATGCCACTGCCCAGGATCGCATGTTTCAAATGGAGCTTTCCCGGCGAAAAGTTGCGGGAAGACTGGCCGAAATCTACGGTAAGGACTGGTTGGAGTCGGATAAACTTATGCGTACACTCGGACTTTACAGACACGCACAGAAAATTGCCGACCAATTACAGGGTGAGACAAAGACTATACTCGAAGCTTACGCCGGTGGAGTGAACTACTATCTGGAGACTCATCTCGACGATCTGAATCCTGCTTTCTATGAAGCCGGAATCACTCCAGAACCATGGACAGTTGCCGATAGCATCGCAGTGTGGATGCGCATCTCCGAGAGGTTTGACAGGTCATGGCAAAACGAAGTGACAGCTCTCCGCAGCTATGAGCAACGGTTGCGGAGCGGAGTGACTCAAGATCCCGTTGTTATAGATGATTTCGCCGCAATAGTAACTGAAGCCGATTTTATTAGCACCGATCCCGATACATACCGCCGTCTAATGGAAAACGAAAAACTGGATGAGTTGAGTGCCTGGCTAGAGTGGGATTCATTGAAGGCCAGTCATGCCTGGACGATCTCAGGAAGCAAGAGTCTTACAGGAAGTCCTCTTCTTGAGAGCGACCCTCAAATTGCGGTCACGCTTCCTTCTCTCTGGTATGAAATACATCTTAGCGGCGGCAACTACAACGTAAGAGGAATTTGCGTCGCAGGTTCACCGGGGTTCCTTATAGGCTGGAACGAATATCTCGCGTGGGGAGCAACTGCACTCGGTTCCGACAACAGCGACCTTTTTCAAGAGAGGCTCGATGATGATGGATCCAGCTTCCTCTTCAAAGAGAACTGGTATCCGGTTCAGTCTTATACCGAAGTGATCGATATTCGCGATGAAGAACCTGTTGAAATCACTGTCAACAAAACGATTCATGGACCCCTTGTCGATGCGTTTCTCAATGGGGCGAGACCTGCGGAATACTTCTCGTTGAAATACGTCGCCACCCAAGAGCTGAAGACACCTATAACGGGAATGTTATCAATGATGCGATCGAGAAACTGGGAAGAGTTCACCTGCGGATTGGGCAATTACATGTTCCCCGGTCTCCATGTTGTGTACGCGGATGTATCGGGCAACATCGGATACTATACAGCCGCGGCAATTCCGATCCGTTCTGGAAGGCCCGGGCTTCCCCAGATCGGCTGGACGGGTGACGAGGAATGGAATGGTTACGTACCGTTTGAAGAGCTTCCGCATGTTCTAAATCCTTCTACAGGATTCGTTGCCAGTGCAAACCACCTGCCTGTGGGCGCCTGGTATCCATATTCTCTCACGATTGGTACCGGAGGAACCGGCCATAACCCCAGAAGTATGAGGCTTTACGAGCTGCTTAATGATCAAGATGGTTTCACTTTTACAGAATTTTCAGAGATTCACCGGGATAATGTTTCGGCAATAGCCCGTGAGTTTCTGATTCTCGCGGCCATTTTGTTTGAGAGGAACTCGCTTTCACAGAATTCTTCGAGGTTTCTAAGCGCCTTCGATGGCTGGGATTATAGCCTGATAGAAAACAGCAGGGTCTCTGATCTTGCCGAGACTCTCGTCCAGGTTATGCACCGCAGCCTCAGGAGTAATACAGCTACCGCTCTTCTTGCTTCGAAATACGGTGGAGGCCACGCCGGCAATATTTACCTCCTTCGTTCTGTCCTGGCGGAGTTTGAAAGATCTGGGACGTTGCCAGACGAGGAAGAGGTGACAATCTGGGTCAATCAGGTTCTCGAAACTGCCGTAGCCGGCATCCGGGAAAGCGTCTCTCAGAAAAGGCCGCAAGTGATGATCTATCAGGCTAATCTTGAAGGCTTTCCATCGATATACCCGGACGCGAATCGATATATGCCCTATCTCACTGCTACATCGGCAAACACCATCTGGTCGCAGTTAGGAAATTCATATACTCAAGTGGTTGATCTCTCGGATATAGACAACTCCCGCGCATTCCTACCGCCCGGAGTGTCCGAGGATCCGCGAAGTCCTCATTTCTTCGATCAGGTGGAACTATGGGCCGCCGGAGAGACCCGTCCGGCTCCCTTGAGCCGGGAAGAAGTCATGGTATATTCCCAATCTGTTGAAACGCTCTACCTGTATGTTACTGAAACAAAGGAATAGGGACTCGGGTGATGACAGAATCAAGCATGTTCTGGCAGTATAACACTCCATGAATAAGCAAGAGAATCAAACCGGCTTTTTGCCCGTATATAAAGGCAGAAGTTTTTAGTTAACGAGGTAATTATGGATGAATTCGTTATAGAAAGTGCAGATCAAATACGCGAGTTATGGTCAAAAACTTACAACACAGAAGGAAAACCCGATTGGTCGCATATTTTGCCCTACTACGATGAGAACATTCTATTTAGAGACACAATTCAAGAGATCAGAGGGCTTGAAGAATTCAAGAAGATGACAGAAAGGCTTGCAGAGAGATCGAAAGAGCTGAAGATGGCCATCTTGAGAGTCGTAATGGAAGATAGAACGGTCTTCGTGGAGTGGGAGATGACAATTCTCTTCAAAAAGACTAGGACTTCGGTGATATACGGTGCGAGCCGCCTTTCTTTGAATGAAAGGGGCAAAATCGTCGAGCAGAGAGACTACTACGACCTGTGGGGCGATATCTTCGACAACATCCCGGCATTCAGAAAGCCTTACAGAAAGTTCATGAGAAAACATTTCGGATAGGTGTTGCCAATGGAGAAGCAGAAGAGCGCAATTGCCAGATACTGGAAACAATACAAATGGTCGAACATATTCGCGATGATTAAGAACAACGGGGCGAATCCAGAGATTTGCGGAGATGATTTCAAGGACCGACTCATGGTAATCACAGGGGGGACATCTGGAATCGGATACTACACATGCAGGAAGTACGCAAGCCATGGAGCGCGTATTCTATCGATAAACAGAAATGGGGAGAAATCGGAAAGGCTGTGCGACGAACTCAAGAGAGACTTCGGTGTTGAGTGTTCTTACATGATAGCAGATTTCAGCAGCCTGAAAGATAGCTTGAGCGTCGGAGAAGAACTCTCTGCGATGAAAGAGCCAATAGATGTCCTGATACACAACGCGGGAGTCTTCCTCAAGCGCAGGGAATTAACCGGGGATGGCTTTGAAACAACATTTGTCGTCAACCATCTCTCTTCCTTCGTAATAAACTATCTTATTAAAGATAAGCTTAAGTCGCAGGAGAAGGCGCGTGTATTGATGGTGAATTCGGAAGGTCACCGTTTTGCGGTGTGGGGAATAAGGTTGGACGATCTCAACTGGCAAAAGAGGCGTTACAGCGGTCTTAAAGCCTACGGATCCGCGAAAACCGCACAGCTCCTCGGTATGATCATCTTCAATGAATACTTCGAGGGAAGCGGAGTCACGATGAACGCAATGCATCCGGGAGCTGTGAGGACTGGAACCGGAAAGGAAAACGGTGCATTTTACAGATGGTATAAGAGGACGATAGTAGATAGACTCTCCCGCTCGCCGGAGATTTCGGCGGAAGCGCTTTATTATCTCGGTGTTTCGAGTGATCTCGAAGGCATCGGTGGAAAGTTCTTCAACTTGACGACGGAAGAGATTCCCGCTCCACCTGCTCTCGATGTGGAAACTGCGAGAAAACTCTGGCTGGAAAGCTTACGAATGGGGGCGCTCAAAGATGGAAGTCTATGATGCTGTCGTCGTTGGCGGCGGGATAGCGGGATTGACAGGCGCGGCCTATCTTGCAAAGGCCGGAGCAAGCGTTCTCTTGCTGGAGAAGAACGAAAAGTGTGGCGGCCTCGTAAATTCCTTCTCAAGAGATGGTTTTCTCTTTGACGGCGGGGTGAAGGCGCTCGAAAGCGCGGGAATTATCCTGCCGATGCTCAAAGAGCTCGGGATCGATATCGAAATAGTTAAAAGCCCTGTATCGGTGGGAATAGAAGATACCGTAATACACGTGACTTCAAAGGAAAGCGTGAATGAGTACTCCGATCTTCTAAAAAAGCTGTATCCTGACAGCGAGGAAGACATCGAGAGAGTGATTTCATTTATCAAGAGAATCATGAAAGATATGGAGGTCCTGTACGGCGTAGATAATCCTCTCTTCATGGACTTCAAGAACAACAAATCTCATTTTGCCAGAGTATATTTTCCCTGGCTCTTCAAATTCCTCTTGACTCTGAGAAGAATAGGGAAATTCAAAATGCCCGTAGAAGAGTTCCTGGGAAAAATCGTTAAAAACAGATCTTTGAGAGATATCATAGATCAACACTTCTTCAAAAACACCCCCACTTTCTTCGCCATGAGCTATTTCTATCTTTATCAGGACTACTTCTACCCGAAGGGTGGAGTGGGAAATCTGGCTGAATCCGTGTATAACAAAGTTCTTGAATTTGGCGGGAAGATAGAGACCGGAAGAGAAGTCACGGAGATCCAAGCGGGCAGAAAGATACTCCTGGACGATATGGGAGGATCTTACATGTACAATGAACTCGTGTGGGCCGCCGACCTCAAGAGACTCTACTCGATTTTGAAAACGGAAGGTCTGTCCGAAGCAACAGTTGAAAAGGTCGACACATTTAGATCCGAGATATCGAAAAAGCACGGGACCGATTCGATTTTCAGCGTCTTTATCGCGGTGGATGAACCGCCTGAGGCTTTCGAGGAGATTTCAAACGGCCACTTCTTCTACACTCCTTCGAGGAAGGGACTCGGCGAGATTCATCGCAGCCAATTGAGAGACCTCCTGAAGAACTGGTCCGGGAATTCGAAAGAGGAGGTGTTCGGCTGGCTCGAAAGATTCTGTGAACTGGACACCTACGAGATATCTATACCAGTGCTCAAAGATCGCAACTCGGCTCCGGCCGGAAAGACGGGCCTGATAATCAGCACTCTCTTAGAATACGAGATCGTAAAGAAGGCACATGAAGCCGGCTGGTACAGCGAGTTCAAAGAAGAGCTCCAAAAGAGGATTATTGGAGTTCTTTCAAATTCGATCTACCCGATGTTGAAGGATAAAGTCCTCTTCGCGTTTTCCAGCAGCCCTCTTTCAATCGAAAGAGCGGTGGGCAGCTCCGAAGGGTCTATCGTCGGTTGGTCTTTCGAAGAGCCGATACCTGTAGTATCTAGCATGATGAAAGTCACCAGCTCAGTAAAAACACCCATACCAGGTGTTCTTCAGGCCGGAAAGTGGACCTACAGCCCTTCCGGTGTTCCGATGTGTATATTGACCGGTAAGCTTGCTGCCGCAGAAGCAATTAAAGAAAGAAAATCAAGAGAGAATCGTATTAGATAGGGCAGTTTAATGTCAATAGGAATAATTATGTGTATGGAATTGAATGATATATAAGGTCGGGAAGGTGAAATATGTCGTGTGAAATCCTGTTGCTTGGAAATCCTTTGCTCCGGGAGAGGTCTTCAATAGTCACGGAATTTGAGAGCGAAGAAACGTTGAGGCAGATCGCCCTGCTCAAGAAGACTCTCGATGAATTCAGACGGGAGAACGGCTTCGGCCGCGGTATCGCCGCACCACAGATCGGAATACTGAGGAGAATAATCGCGCTCGATCTCGGGAAGGGTAGCTTCGTAATCGTGAATCCGCGAATTATAAGCGTCAGCGGATCTAAATTCACCATGTGGGACGACTGCATGTCCTTTCCCGATCTGCTGGTCCGTCTAGAAAGATACAGTTCAATAGATTTGAAGTACGAGGACGAGAAAGGAATCGAACATGAATGGATGAGGCTGGGCCAGGCAGAGTCCGAGCTACTGCAGCATGAGATAGATCACCTCGACGGTGTTCTGGCCATCGATCGCGCGATCGACACCTCGAGCATCATCTACCGCCGGGAATACGAAAAGAACCGTGAGTACTTCGACCACCTCGTTGACTACACTATCGAACCGACAGTTTAACTCTTGCGTTTTGAATTGAGGCAACTGGGGAGGGCTTAGAGCACCATAGGTGAGATTCCCGAACAGATCCGACACGACGGGAAGATAAGGTTGTACAATTCCGTTCTATATTTACGTTGATTCGAAACCGCAGCAAATTGCATGAGGATAATTTTTCATAGTTTATAATGATTATGCGGTGTGAGATAGGAATCTTACCGGGCCATTTCAGGGGGTGTTTTTATGCGGCGAGTGTCAGATGATTTTGGAAAGGGTCTGAACGTTTCACCTGAGGCTGCTCTGGAGTTTGAGATTCAGGGTGAAAGGTTGCTGAAGAGAGTCAACGAACTAATGTCCGCTAGAGAGGATATATCGGAGCTTTTGGGTATGAATCCGCTCTATATAATGTACGACAACAATTCGAACCATCTGCGCTTTATCTCGAACGTCTTGAAGCTCAACGATTATGACCTGCTTGCCAGGACGCTCCCCTGGGTTTACAAGACCTATACCTCTAGAAACTTCTCGGAAGATTTCTGGAAGTCTTGAAGACCTGGATGGAAGCGATAAGAGAGCAACTCTCTCTCGAAAATTCGGAGCAAATTATAAAAGTGTATGAGGCGATGCTTTCCTCTCACGATTTATCGGTGAAGACTTCGGAAGATGCTCTCATAGGGATGAATGTGGATGAGCAGTGGAAGGCAATAGAACAAAAGGTGGTTCTCGCGCTGCTGAAGGGCAGCTACCGCGAGCTTCAGGAGATCGCACTCGGCACGATCAAAGATACGAGATCCCTCTCCGACTTCTACCTTAAAGTGGTTCAACCCGCGATGTACGAAATCGGGTCGCTATGGCAAACGGGCGAAATATCTGTCGCAGAGGAGCATCTTGCCACCTCGCTCATGAACAGGCTGATGGCCAGCACATACAGTATGATAGATACCGTTCCCTCCCATCCAAGAAGAAAGGCGGTAGTTTTGAGCTCGCAGAACGAGTATCATGAGCTTGGGGCTAGAATTCTCGCCGATCTGCTGGAGTTGAACGGCTGGAACGTCAGCTATCTGGGCGCGAATACTCCGGTTTCGGAAGTTCTGAAGCATCTAAAGAAGACTATTCCCTTTTTGCTTGCCATTTCTGTCACTATGTCGTTCAACCTGGATCACACGAAGAAGCTGATACAATCGGTGAGGTTCGACAGCGATTTCAAAGGGATGAAAATCATGGTTGGCGGACTGGTGATAAACGAATCGGAAGATCTGTGGAAGAGATTGGGGGCCGATGGAACGGCTTCCTCTGCGGCAGAAGCCGTTGAAATGGCGAAACGCTGGTGGGAAGAGCGTGAATGATCTGAGAGAGGCGATCCTGGGCAGCCTGGACAGATTTTTCAATAGTCTGGAAAGCTTCTCGGGAGCGATTCTGGTTCTATTCGACCTGGAAGGTCGAATACTGGATCACAGTCCCTCTCTTGCCACTTTGATCGGAGGCAGGAAGGAGTTCGTCGGAGAGAACTTCGGCAGTTATATCGTGGATAATGCGATCAAGATGATGATGAAGGAGCGTACGGGTCTCGTCAGAGTAGGGATAACCGACTCGAGGTCCAATATACATCTTGTGAGTGGCTTCGTAATAAAGATAGATGTTTCTCGCTGGTTGTTCTTCGGAGAGAAGATAGGGCTCTCTGCCGGAGATATCATGGAGAACATGTCGAAGACAACCGACGAGCTGGCCTCTCTCACGAGGGAACTGGCGAAGAAGAATAAGGAGCTCCAGGCGGCTAACGCTGAAATCGAGAGACTCATGAACTGCGACCCTCTCACAGGATTGTCGAACAGGCGCGATTTCATGAAGAAACTCGATGAGGAGATCGAGAGCCTTTGTTCTACATGCAAGCCCCTTTCGATAATCATGGCCGATATAGACGACTTCAAGAAAGTGAACGACACGAGAGGTCACCCCGAAGGTGACAGGGTACTGCAGCTGTTCGCCGAGATTCTAAACGAGATAATCTCACCGAGGAGGACCACGGTAAGGTACGGCGGCGAAGAGTTCATAGTCATGTTGCCCGAAACAGATGGAAAAGAGGCCGCCGAAATTGCCGAAGAAGTCAGGATCAATTTTGAAAGAGAGACGGAGAAACAGCTCGGCTTCAAGGTAACGGCCAGCTTCGGAGTTGCCACCTTCAGGCCTGAAGATACGAAGGCAAGCATACTGAAGCGCGTGGACGACGCCCTTTACAGCGCGAAGTCTGGCGGAAAAAACAGAGTAGTGCGTTAAGAACAAATCCAGGTGCCTTCGGCAGCCAGTTTTTGTTTCGAAAATGTAAGTTCCAAAGAGCGGGATGCAGTATCACAATCCGGCATGACGGGACAGTACATCCCGGCGCTCTAGAAGGTAATAGTCGAATTGGCTATAGTCCAGCTCTTATTCCAGAATGTGTAGCTAACGCTAGGCAAGCCATCGCAAAGATCTTTAAGCCAGCCGGCCATGTGTACTCCGCCGTTTACGTCGAAGCCCGCCGTGACTTTGTAGCCGACCTGCGTGGCGCTCCCGGCAGAGGCATTCGTTTCTCCTTTTATCCATGGCACGAACTGGACGAAAGGTCCGGCGACATAGTAGACATATGCCGATAGAGTCAACGGTAGCGAACCCTTGGCCCAGGCGTTGACTTTTGCGTTTGCGTCGAACTGGAGGCCCGAGTAGTTGGCCGAGTAGGAAACGCTCTTGCTCCACCCGTTCTGATACTTGACTGTGAGCGTTGTGTTTGCCGAGAGTGTTGTCGAGGCGTTGAAGCCTATTACACCGGAAATGCCGGCCTCCGCGTTCGCGTCGAATTTTACTTCCATAACGAGCGCCACCGGAACACAGGATACCCAGAAGGTTATCCACTTGGTCTTGGTTGTTATGTTCTTTGTCCAGTTCTTTGTGATTGCCGCTCCCGATGAGACTTCAATGAACGGGGTCAATGAAGGGCTGAAGCTCACAGTCGTCTGGAATTTCTTCAAGACGTATTTGTAGTTCCACCAGCTGATTTTCTTCCATTCATGCTCCCACAGAAGCGACGCGCCGAATGTCAGGCTGACGGTTAATCCAGGCTCAACCGTCAATGTCTGATACGAGAATTCGTTCGAGAAAGTATGAGAAACATAGAAACTCCACGAACCGGAGTAATCTTCCTTGAAGAGATACGGTTTCGGTTCGGTCAATGCGCGGGTTTTCGGACTCTTGAAGACGATGGTAAAGGCGCCATAGTCTCTCAGCTTCGCCATGATCTCTTCGTTGTCCGGTTTCATAAGGTTGTCTGGTGAACCGCCTCCGGTAGTTATTTCCTCCTTGAGGGAGATTGTGTTCTTGTCGTAGTCAAGGCTTGCCTTGAACTTCGTGCCTCCACCCAGATCTAGCGACCAGTCTTTGAGAGGTTTCTCGCCGTGAGGGGATAGTAATTCGAAGATCTCCGATTCCTCTGGAAGTACAATCGTAGTTGTCTTTGTAGTAACGAGCGAGTTCTTGGAGGAACCCAGAAAGGCCGTCTCAAAAGCCTTTCCGTCTATCAGGTCTTCGAAGTACTTGAGCATGATCTTCTCTTCGGAGAAGTTCTTTCTCGAGAACTCGTAACTTCCCGGAAATTCCTTGGATTGTGTGATAAGCCCGCTGATTTTCATCGTGATAACGCTCTTGTAATTGCCGCCCTTGTCGATCGAGATGTCTATGTCTCTGTCTACGAAACCGGGCACAGATGAGTAGAGAAAGAAGTAGCCCTTTGAGATTTCGTCATAGAAGTTATTGAAGACTTCATCACTCACCTCGCGATCGGAAAGAGCTTCACTGTGCTGAATGTAGACTTTCGCCAGATCAGAGGAAGGGACATATTCAGTACGGGTAATGACCGCGTTACCGCCTGGCTCGATCACGATTTTGTCCTCTACGGATCGCTTGAACTGTGTAGAAAAGACCAGTACCGACGCTAGAAGAATAACCGTAACCAGAATCTTTCTGAACATGCTTGCACCCCCTTTCAAGTCATACGTCTGAGTATAGCATCGTCGGTATGTGTGTAGTCTCAAGTTATGCGACAGTAATTTCATTAATATAGCATCGTCGGTATGTGTGTAGTCTCAAGTTATGCGACAGTAATTTCATTAATTTGAGACTTATTTTTCAAACTCACAGGTTTAGGCAAAGAGCTCTCGTGGAAAATACAGACAGACAATGAACTGACGAGGGACTTGTTCGATTCCCCATTCTTGTTGGGCTACGTTCGCCACCTTTCTCACGTACAAGGCCGTCTGGATAGGTAAAGAAGTACGTAAGATAGCCAGGTGGTATCCATCCTCTAAAACCTTTTCCGGGTGTGGTTTCAAGAGAGAGTATTTCCGACAGAGAGGGAAGACAACAACAGACTGACGAAAAATATAGTATCGGGTTACTGCAACTACAACTCTCTGCATCCGGAGTCTTTCAAAGATCCGTCCAACGATCCGGTAAAAATCTGTAATGCGCTGGATCTACCAGATTTGCAGGCTTTTTGTTGAAGAAGGTTTGCTGAAACTGGATATGAACGGCGAAAATGTAATGGCGCTATCACCCTTGCAGGGACTGCGTTTCAAAGAAAGAAGCGGAGCTTTCAGAGGCGAGATCACACAGGAGTCTGGAGAAATCAGACTTTCTTTAATCAGCGATGGTGGCATGAAGCAATTTCTACCCTTTATCGAGCCGCTATCTATAGACGAGCTCTCGGAGCACACGGGAAGATATAACTGCCGGGATATAGACACGGGCTACGATCTCTCTGTCACTGAAAGGGGCTTGCTCTTGCGCAACATAAACCCGCACCGCGATGGTATGAATTTCAAATACCGGCCGGCGATAAAGGATATCTTCTACACTTTTGCGCCGCCGTACATCGCCTGCTACTTCAGTGTTGAGTTCTTGAGAAACAAAAGCAATAACGTCGAAGTTTTGTCTTCAGAGATTACGATAAGGACGGCAGAGAGTACCTGAGATTTTTGAAAGTCTAGCACTCTGAAATAACTTTGTTCTGCAAAAAGTGAAAAGCCTTTTCATCGCTTCGCGCAGTAATTTCGAAGCGATTTCCTCCGGTGTTACGATACTCTTTGCAACATTTTTGGAGAGAGTCTATCGGAAATACTGGAATTGAATATTCGTATGATATATTAATTGGAATGATACTTTAGATTAATTCGAAAGACTCAACCATAAATGAACTGGGAGTGTGGAACATAGGAGGAATTCCAATGAAAGGATTTTCGGAACTGAAGTTCGCCGGTCCCAAAGTGATTTCTGCCGTCTTTCTTATCATGTTCTTGCTTATGTTTTTGCCTTTTCATGTTTTCGAATCGGAAGTCATTCAATACACCCACAAAGTTTACTCGGATATCTACCAGAAAGCTGTCGATCAGTTTGTTACGTCGATATCCAGAGGTTATTTCCAGTGGAATGCCATGTTCAGCGCATTCATATCACAAGACCGGGAGTTTATAGATAGCATGTTCCAGGAGATACTGACTGACTTTCCTTATGCTAGAGAGATCATGACAGTCGAAAGACCTTCGGGAATGACGACGGAAAAGGACTACACGGTATCTATGAAAAACGAAGAGCTTTATGCGTATGTAAATATAATGGACAGCCTTTCACAGGACATCGTAGATGATGTGGTCGTCATGGTGGGCATCGACAAGTACAGGGTTCTTGAGGGCCTCTCCATGGTCGATAGAGTCATCTTTTCAGACGAAGGGAAAAAGATATTTGCGTACGGGCTTCATGCCAGCATAAGGGGCTACGGGCTCTACAACTGGCTGGTATTTCACGCCTTCATCTCCGGATTGATAGGCGTTCTTTTGATGATGGAAGTTTTGTCCGTCTCTTTTTCCAGATATCACCAGACGAAAGGCCTGCAGACGATAGTTCATATGTGGGAATTGCAGGATCCATACACTACATATCACTCGAGAAATGTGGCCATGATCGCCGAGATTCTCGGAAAACATTTAGGATTGAAAAGAAAAAAACTCATAGAAATCGTTAACGGGGCAAAGCTTCATGACATAGGCAAACTCGGAATCTCGACAAATATCCTGAAGAAGAAAGGACCGCTGAATGAAATCGAAAGAGAAGTAATGATGGATCACCCTCGACGCGGAAAAGATCTGCTTGAACAGTTCAAATATCTAGATAAATATATTCCGTATGCATACATGCACCACGAAAGAGAAGACGGTTCAGGGTATCCACGGGGGTTGAAAGGGGAAGAGATTCCCTTTGAAGTCAAGATACTCGCCGTTGCTGACGTCTTAGAAGCTCTCACCGCCGATAGACCTTACAGAGAGGCTTACTCCTTACCGGAAGCGGCTGAAATGATGACCCGGATGCCTCTGGACCAGAGGATAGTCTCGGAGGTCTTTAAAACCCTGCCAGAGTTGTATGAGAAATTAAGCCTGTGGGATATACAAGATCAAGATAGCCAGGAAAAATTTGAAAGTAGCATAGATGCCCTAAGAAAGCCTTGATAAACTCGTTTGTTGTGTTATCACAAAATACAAGAGGGTGAGAAAAGATCCCGTATAAGACCATTACGGGATGACAGTATGGGGGTCACTACGGGATGACGGGAAGGAAGATTCTCGTCTTCTCTTGAGCTAAGCGAACTCTCTAAGTAATAAATAGTAAAATAAAAATGGGGCAAGAGGAATTTAGCGATTCGTTGCCGGCCGGTAGAATTGGCACAGAGCGGCGGATAAATATTGATGTTAAAATAGAATGATTTTAAATTATACAATCCTGAAATGCTATCGGGGTTCTTCCGGAGGAAGAGTTGAATCAGAAGTTCTATGGGCAATCAGAACTATCATGATGGGTAGTGACGACTCTCCCAGCTAAAGCAGGGAGCTTCCCAGGGCACGCTCACCGCTACCGGCCACGTTACACCCTGGTGGCCCCGTCCGGGCCCCATTAACCGCTTGCTTCAGGATATTCCGGGCGGCGTTCACGTCGCGGTCTAGCGTGAGGCCGCAGTCAGGACAAACATGTACGCGAATCCTCAAATCTTTCGGGACAATCGCACCACAATCGGAACACGTCTGTGAGGTGTATGCCGGGTTCACGGTCACAATTCGCGTACCGGCGCTTTCAGCCTTGTACGCGAGCAGTTGTTGGAACTCCGACAGTCCCGCGTCATACGTGCTCAGGGCGAGGTGGTGATTGGCCGTCATAAAGTTGAGCGTGAGGTCTTCCAGGGCGATCAGCCTGTAGGTATCTACCAGTTGGCGTGTGATTTTATGCCAAAAGTCTCGTCGCTGGTTGGCTATGCGCTCGTGCAAACGTGCAACCTGTGCAGCGGCTTTTCGATGACGATTGCTGCCCTTTTTGCGACGAGACAGGCGACGCTGGGCAACACGCAACTGTGAGAGTCTCCCTCTCAGCCAGCGCGGGTTCGAAATCAGCGTCCCGTCACTGAGTGCCAGCAGGTGGCTTATTCCCATGTCAACGCCGACTTCCGGGCCAGTGTGCTCAGGCACAACCGGGACAGGCAAGTCGATCATCAGACAGGCATACCAGCGGTGCGCACACCGCTTGATAACGACGTGATTAATTGTCGCTCCATCAGGCAGCCGACGGTGGTACTTGACCTTGATCTCTCCCACATTCTGGACGTAGAGCATTACTCGTCCGCCAGGTCGCAGCTTGCACCCGTCGCCGTGCCGATATTCCAGGCTGTTGAAGCGGTTGCTCCCCTTGAAGCGCGGAAATCCAGGCTTTTCGCCTGCCTTCAGGCGGCGGAAGAAGGCAATGAACGCTTTATCCAGGCGACGGAGCATCTGCTGGACACTTGTTGCGTTGAGATAGCCGAGCGTGTCGGGGCTGGCGTTACGCAGGTCTCGGAAGTGCGCCCACTGCTGGTAGTAGCTCACACCCTTGCCCGTCTCTTTGTAAACGGTGATGCGTTGCTCCAACGCGGCATTGTAGAGCGTGCGCCCCTGCCAGAGAAGGAAGTCGAGCGCTCGCGTCTGTGCGCTCGTCGGATACAGTCGGTAGCGATAGGTACGGATCAACTGCTATCGCCCCTTCTGCTCCTCAATGTACCGCTCGATCGTTGCTGCACTGACATTACCGGCCGTACCAACATAGTACGAGCGTGTCCAGAGTGATGGCAATCGGCTCTTTAGGTGTGGAAACTCTTTCCGCAGTTGGTGACTGGTCGAACCTTTCAGCCGATACATGATCTGGTTGATTGCCAAAGTTGGCGGGAACGAGGCGAACAAGTGTACGTGGTCTGACATTACGACCAAATCAAGCACCTCGCCGCCAAGCTCCTGAACGTATTCTGGCAGCAACTCGGCAAGGCGCGTACCAACATCTCCTGTCAAGACTGGACGTCGATATTTTGGACACCAGACAAGGTGGTAGTTTATGTTGTAGGTTGCATGTCGAGTCTGTTTGATCATAGTAATCTAATTATATCACATTAAAGGAGGCAAGCGCCATTCCACGCCGAGCTAAAGCCCGGTGTCCACTGGCGCAGTTTCTATGGGTAATGGTTTCGGGATAGCCTGGGGCGCTTTTGGCAATCGGATCAAAGGAAAACATGTGAAGGGAAGCAGCCTTTGGTACGAGATAAGCACAATTCTCTCCTTCATTTTCTTCATCCCCGTGGCATTTGTAAACGCTCTGCTTTTCGACTTGTTCAAGAAACCGTTGATAACCCTCCAGACTCAAGAAGCCAGTGCCTAGAAGTTAATAATTATCCACAAGAAGGACCGTTCACCGAGAGGACCGGAAGAGTGTTAGGAGCGGTTCCTCGACGACGCTGCGCGTCCAGGTTCTTAGTTTGTCCAAAATCAAAGATAAAGATATAGTAGAACTCCTGGGTCCTGGGTCTGCTCTCTCCAAAGACGATAAAGATGCAGGATCGGGGTTCGGCATGATGGAAGGGGAGAGCCTGCCCTGAGGAGCCTGTCCTGAAATGCTCCTATTCAGGGCTCTTATTCAGGTATCCTATTCAGGGTCATCCCGTAGTGATCTTATACGGGATCTCGCTCTTACTACACCCCAGACCCCAGACACATCGGTTTATGTTAGAGAGAGAACGAGACGGACGAGACGCTCTCTTTATCAAAGAGTGATACTTTGTAAGTCTGACAGATTTTCACTCTGTAACAGGTCTTATAAGAAGGGTTTTGTAACTCTCGGCGATGCTAGAATTAAATTAACTGTTATGAGGAGGTGTTGGAATGAGAAGATCTAAATTCTTAATTCTCGCTGTCATACTCCTTTCGATCCTGTCGTTCTCTACTACTATCAAGATGTATCATATCACTGATTACCATTCTCACGCGATTCCCTTCTACTCTGAAGGGCAGCATGGATTTGGTGGAATCGCCAGGATCATCACTTACCTTAGAGAAAAGTCCGTGGACGAAAACACGCTTATATTTTGCGGCGGAGATATGATAAACCTCGGAACTCCGGCGTGGTCCGACAAGTTTCACGCGATAGAGCTGCCGTGGTTCAACAATGTCTTCGACGCCATGGCTTTCGGAAATCACGATTCGGAGTATGGCGCAGAGGACTTCACGGAAGTCTGGAAACAATTGACCTATCCGATTCTTGGGGGCAACATTCTGGATGCAAACGGGTCGCCCGTGTTCGAGTACCTAGGTAAGCGGTATCTTGTTTTTGAAGTTGAAGGAAAGAGGATCGGTGTCTTCGCGCTGGCCGGCTCAGATTACGACAGTCTTGTGAAACCTGCCGCGAGGCCGCTTGAGGGAGCCACATTTGGAGATTTTATGGGGACAGCCGCCGAGATCGTCGAAGAAATGAAGGCCGAAGAAGTAGATTTGATTGTATTCATAGGACACGCCGAATACGAGGAGACACTGGAAATGGCGAGGAAAGTAGAAGGAATAGACCTGATCTTCGGCACGCACAGCCATCTCAAGATCCCTCTCACAAAGATCGATGGAACGGATACGTACTTTATCTCGCCTTACCAGTACGGAACTTATGCAGCCGAGGTAGTTGTTTACTTTGGAGCGGATGGCAAGAAGAATATCTCGGGTTCACTTATCCCAATGGATTCTTCTCTGCCTGAAGATCCAATTATTGCCGGGAAAGTCGAAAAGCTAAAGTCGGAGCTGGAAAGCGATCCGGCATTCACCCATCTGTTCGAGTGGATAGGTGAAGTCGAGACCGAACTGTCCGCTTCAAACGTAAATACGGGAGAATCGGTGCTGGGTAATTTCGTGATGGACGTCATAAGGGAGGCATCGGGGGCGAACGTGGCTCTCTCGACTTCGAGCAGCTTCAGGGCGTCTATAGCTCCAGGAGCTACCGTATACGAAGATCTGAAGAACGCCCTTCCTTACGTCAATATAATCTACGTCTATGAAGTCAAAGGGGACACGCTAGAGAAGCTTCTCAATCACTCTATAAGCCAGAGCGGCACCGGATTCTTCTCACAGGTCTCCGGAGTGCGCTTCGTGATAAGCGACGGAAAGGCTACGGCAGTTGAAGTTCAGGCGGATCTGGAATGTCCGGACAGCTTCGAGCCTCTGAATCTTGAGAAGACCTACCTGGTCGCCACAACCAATTACCAGGGACTCTTCGCTCCGGGCTACAAAGACCTGTTTGCAGGCCTAAAATACACCGATACTGGACTGGATGTCCAAAAACTTGTCAAAGAGTACATGCAGAACAACAGTCCCGTTCATGCGGCGCTCGATGGGAGAATAATTAAATAGCTAAATCAGGGGTCGGAAGGATTTAAAGCCAGGAGCCGGAGCTATTAACGCCTCTTAACGCTCTTTCCGAGCAGGAGTCAGTTGTTCTGGATAAAACAACGACTGACGGCTCTTTTGTTCTTCCGGCCTTTGACATCATTTCTCTTAACTCATGATCTTGACATCTGTCGCCCTTGTTCGAACGAGAAGCCGGTTCCGTTATCGACAGGCGCTTTCATTTGGAATATGAATTAGTTTAATGATACGCTCTAGTTAGTCAAGCGGCTTTTTAATGTTGCTCATAAGATGAGCGATTATCAATGAGGAGGGCTTATGCAGGAAGCCATTAACAGGGTTCTTGATAGGTATCTTATTGAAAAGAAAAAAAGCTTCGCAAGCAACAGGCTGGCAGATTATCTGAGGGGTCATGTCAGCGAAACGGTTCAAAAAGCCGTCGATTCGAAGTACCCGGGTCAGTTCAAAGTATCGGCTTCCGCCGGTCAGGGAAGGTGGGCGGAGATTCCATGGATAGGAGTATTCGATAAAGACATTACCGAATCTCCGATGCGAGGTTATTTTGTGATGTACTTCTTCAGGTCGGATATGTCCAGAGTATTTCTTTCTCTCAATCAGGGCTGGATGTTTTTCAGAGATACTTATGGATTGGAGCTGGCCAAGGAGAAGATAGCCACTGCGGCGAGGGCTTACAGAAAGCTGCTCGGATCCATCGGTCAGTTCGGCTATGAGAGCATATCGCTCGGAACGGAGAGAGAGCTGGGAACGGGGTATGAACTGGGCCACATCTGCGGTAAGAGATACGAAAGGGGAGAGGTTCCCGACGATGAAACGCTTAGAAGAGACCTGCTGGATATCGTGGATATTTACAGAAGACTGAAAGTGATTATCGGTACAGAAGCGATCGAAGACAGGATCAAGGGGATAATAGTCGAACAGGAGAAGACTCCGGATCTTTCAGAGGAAGAGAGTATGAAAGTCCCCGAAAAGATCGATTTAGAGTCGGTTTCAGAGGTTATTGCGGGTGAGTCAAAATTCATTGACGGGGTTGGTGATGACTTGAACACGCATGAAGTAAGTGAGAGAGCGAAACTGCCCGATGCAGAAACAGAGAAGTATCTTTCTGTGCTTGAGAACGCGGGCTTTTTCTCATCGAAGGTCGTCGACGGCGAGCGGGTGTATCCGATCGAGAGCCCGGCGCTGGTTGCTAAATTGGCGGCCTTTTCCGGCAAGGGATTTTCGATCGAAGAGGCAATCGAAATGATCAAAGGGGGAGGTGCGATAGAGGCGAGAAAGTTGAAGGACCTGGAAAAAAGGGTCGAGAAGCTATCAAACAACGTCGATTCTCTCTCCGTCCAGCTTCAGGGATACTTAAGCAAGGCCAATCAGCAGCCTGAAAAGAAAGGTTTCTGCTACCATTTCAAAGCGGCTTTCAGGAGCATTGGAAAAAAGAAAAACTGAGATTTATTTCGGGTTATGACACAGCCCTGAGTCTTGGGGCATGTTCGGATAACTGAAACGGATTGAGGTTTATTCACCCGGGAATCCCCCTGTCTTCAGTCAAGGGGAGTGTCAAAGCATCTTTCTGAGGTATTCGTCGAAGTCTTCCGGGAAGCTGTGGCCTATATTTGCGTAGATCTTCAGCCGTGAATCGACTCCTTTTTCTCTGATCATTTCGTGCAGCTTCACAGTTTCATTCGCGAAGGAGTCTTTGGCTCCGACGATGAATCTCAAGGCGCATTGCACGGGAAAGTCTCCTATCTTTTCCCGATACTTTTCGACTTCTCTGAAGGCGCCCACCACGATTATCGCCATGCGCGGGATCAGGATTCTTTCCAGAACAAGTTCGAAGGCCAGTCTTCCTCCCTGCGACGCACCGTAGAAGTTGCCTTTCAACGATATTCGCTCCTTTCTTTGCCCATCCGGCTCTTTATCCTCTTTCCGTATATCCTTGCCGCAAGCAGGTAAAAAACTGCGAAGAGTAGAGCGATCACAACGGCCAGCACTCTGGAGTACTCTATGAAGAGATCTCCCAGATAGACTCCGCCTATCGTGAAGACGAGTGCGTATACAACATCTCCCAGCGAGAAGAGGAGTACGGCCCTGGCCTTGCGGGAGCTGCTGAAGCCGGCGAAAACAGGCACGTACTTTCCGATAACCGGTATCACTTTCGAGAAGAGATAAAAAAGCGTCGGAGATTTCAGAAAGATCGCCGTTCCCACTATCAGGAAATTCTTCAACCATCTTACGCTCTTTCCGGTGGAGTAATTTCCCACCAATCTTCGGGAAAGGTACCGTCCAATGAAGATGAAGGGAATGTCCGTTACGACCAGTGCCAGAATCGAGAGCAATATTACTGGCCAGAAACCGAGCAGCCCGGCCGCCACGAAGATGCCTCCGGCAACGATGAAAACCGGTATCCCCGACTGGTCGATAACGGTTCCAAAAAAGACGAGCAGATAGCCGTACTCGCTTATGAGTTCCAGGGCGCGTTCCATCAGCAGCAGTTGAACAGCAGGTCCAGCAGGACGCAGGTGGCGCAAGCGGCGGCGGTTCCGGCATCTTTCTTATCTATGTATGTTCCGCCGACCCTCCATGCCTGATCGCGTCGTCTCAGCATTTCGTTGTTGGGGTCTATCCTTCTTACCTCGTCCCATGCGGCTCTCGCCTCTTCGCTACGGCCTATCGTTTCGTACTGGATGGCCAGAAAGGCCAGGTAGTTCGGGTTTCTCCCGCCCATCTCGATAGCCTTATTTATCGCCGAGATGGCCTCTCCGTGCCTGCCGAGCTCGGCACTGCTGAAGGCCAGATATGCATAGATCGCTTCTTCCCTCCCGCCTCTGGATATGGCGGTGTTCAGATCTTCGATTGCGCTGTTGTGGTTGTTTTGCTGGTAACGGGCCATTCCTCTTATAGCATAGGCCTCGTAGCGGGAAGGATTCATACCGATCGCCTTTGTGCAAAGCTGGACGGCCCTTTCCCAGAGTCTTTGAGATAAGTCACCGTTGGCCTGTGCGATCAGGGCTTCATAACTTCCGGCAGTAGAGGAGCTGTACCTCGAGGAGGCTCCACCGACATTGCCGCCGTCGTACTGGCGGCGTTTTTCGGGGCTGCCCAGTACTTCGTAGGCCTCGTTTATCTCTTTCATCTTCTGCTCAGCCAGCGACTGAAGCGGGTTGTTGGTATGTCTATCCGGATGGTACATCTTCACCAGTTCGCGGTATTTGCTCTTTATCTCTTCGTCCGAAGCGTCGGGCCTGACCCCGAGGACTTCGTAATAATCAGGCATCTTTAACCCCCTTGTTGTACTTCTCCCTCGCGAGAGCAAGTCTGCCTACTACGAAGGAAAAAGTGCTGTCGATTATCTCTGTAAGGCACCGGTCGGTGCTGAACTTTCCACGGAGGGAAATAGCCTCCAGTGAAGAGTATACGCCACTCTCGACGTATTCGGCAAGGTTCGGTCCTTCGTGACCGAAAAGCACGTTGAAATCGCCGTGTCTTCTGTCAGAATGGTAGTCTTCAAGAGCGTCGATAAGATACATAACCTTGAGCATCTCCCGGGCGATTTCAAGGCTTCGTTCCCCCTTTCCGGCCGACGGGAAGAATTCGGCTATTAGCTTCGAAGCGAATCGGACGAATCCTTCCAGCCTTTCGAGCGGACTCGATGCTTCCTTTCTCTCAAGTTCCAGGTTCTTCACACATTCCCTCTTCAACCCGTCGAGCGATACTCCCCTCTGTCGGAGTTTCGCCCCGAGTTTTGTGAAAACTCCCCTGTAAAGCGTGTCGAACAACCTCGATTTCACTCCCCGCCTCTCATCCAGTTCGTTGTCCCATCCGGCGAAGAGAACAGTTAAAAGCGAGAAGTCGGCCAGAGGTTCGAAAACTTCCGGGCTGGAGGCCAGAATCTCGACCTTTTTGGGTTGCATCACACATCTTTTTTTCACGACTTTCTCCTCATCCACAGGAGGCATGAAGCCTGATTGAAGCGCGAAAAAGAGCGAGTCGTTCTGAAGAAGAAGCGCGGCCCTCCTGCCGTAGGTGTTTCGTAGAGAATGGCAGAGCGAGCAGTATATAATCCGGTACTGTCTCTTTGACTCTGCGGAAAGCGAGGTACCTGGCCTGAAATAACCCAACATCTTGTCTCCTTCGGCAGCTGGATCGGTTGTTGAGATTATATCGGAAGGTGCATAACCAGTCAATTGCACAACTAGAACGAAGGCCGGTTGATACTCGCCCGGAAAACCTATAATATTGGTACCAGATCGACATAAATTACACGGGCGGGGTGAAAGAGATCGAAAGAATGAAGGTTTACTACTACGGCGATCAGTGTCCCTGGAATTCATGGGCGCGTGGAGAGGCAAGGAAGGCCGCCGATGCTCTGGGGTTATCAATTGAAGAGTACAACCTCACACATCTGTCTCCTCCCGTCGGGCTCTTCTTTCCATTCTCGATCTTCCTGAAAGATATCACAATAGCCGGTCCAGTTCCGGCCCGACGACTGATAGACATATTGAAGACCGGAAAACCATCTGAATACTTCGAGCCGTATTCGCCGAACCCGAAGGGATCGTGCGACTCCATAAGGCTCTATTCGAGGGAGACGATCACCGATGCGTGCCGTATATGCACTAACGGCGATAACTTCGGCATAGCCAAAAAGAGGGCCTGGTTGGAGAGGTTCGACAGCAAAGATCGCCTCTGCGCCGGAGCCGTGGCCTACTCGGGTGAGAGACCCGTGGCCTTCTGCGAGGCTATCCCCTCTCTCGAGTCACCTTACGCCATCCCGGCCGAAGGTTCGATGGCCTTTATAAACTGTATCTACAACGCCATGGCTGAACCTCTAGACTACAGAGCCGGATTGCTTGAATTCTTTCTTGGTCGGCTGAGAGCTCTGGGATATTCAAAGGTCGGTGTTCTCTCGGGGCTTCGCGCTCCCTTTCCGAATGGTCCCGAATCCTTCTTTCTTGGGATGGGATTCACCCGGACGCGACAAATACCCGGTACGATACTCATGAATTCCGGCCTCGACGAGATAGTCTTTCTATCCAGAGAGCTCTGAGGACCGGGCTAAAATGGTTTTTCATATGGCAAAATCTGCAAGCGCTTCTATTTTAGAAGAGCATTCTGGAAGTGCCATCTTTCTTGCACCCTCAACGAAGATCGCTATTAGTAAAGGATATCTGGGTATGAGAAAATTCCTAATCCTCCCTCAATTAGAAGTCCCAGTCTTCCTGCAATACTACCTTCAACAGGCTGACTGAGGATCAGAACGTTATCAACATATAGTTCAACAAAAGGAGAAATTATTATCAGTTCAATTCCATACTCTTTGAAAAACGAGAGTCTTAACGGTCTGTACTGAATCATACTGGTTGAAAGCCCAAATTCAGCACGGAAAACATGCTGAAGCTCGACGCGCTGTTTGCAGTAATTGAGTATGATTCCAAACCCGTTGTTGTATTCTTCAAATCCAAAAAGAATTCCACCATTGCCTCTCTTAAGCCTTATATCAACTCGGATAGCGCTATCTTCGATAGGTTTGTCAAACCATACTCCAGCGATTCCAGCTGACGAGAGTGCCTCGATTGACATATCGCGGGGGATCCACTGGACCCCCGTGTCTTCACTTTCAGGATATCGTGCTGCCAGGTGCTCGCGTTTCAGTCTGGAGGAATTCGGAAAGATCTTTCTGTCGAAATCATCATACTTTTGCAGGCTAAGGTAATCACCGCAGAGCTTAAGGATCTTGGGAGAAGAGAAAGAGCCGGTCAAACTCTTGAAATTCGTGATTTTCTCGGGGAAGACATTGTGATGATAGAAGAGGCGGGATTCATGTTCGCCCCGGAGTGGCAGAGTTCTTCCCACGTAGGAACCGAGCATTCCGTCTCCAGAACCCAACAACGAACTCTCCGAAGGTTCATGGAAGGGTCCTGTGAGAGACTCGCCAACCAGGTATCTAATTCCGCTCGCCGCGTATTCGAAGTCGCTGGTGCGAGTGCTGTGCCACTGCCCACATGAGAAGATCAGGAACCATCTGCCATTAATCTCGAAAACATCTGGCGTCTCAAGAAACCCGTATTTATCAGATACATAAATGGGTGGCAGTATATTCCATTCAATCAGATCTCTTGATATGGCGTGACCTATAGCTCCCCTCCCGGCCCAGTTGCCGGTTCTTGAGCGGGCACAGAAAAACATGTGGAAGTCGCCTTCGTCGGTTCTGACTATGCAGGGGTCTCTCCAGGCAACGCTCGAAATCGAGCTATCGACAACCGAGGTTTCATACCATTCACCTTGAGGTTCCAGTACGTGACGGGGAATTTTTCTCCACGTCAACAGGTCCTCAGAGATCGCGATTCCTATTCTCTGAATGGCCTCTCGTTTGGCTCCATAGAACATATAGTAGATGCCGTTGTTCTTGCAGAGAGTTCCGGTCATCAGAGGACCGTCGTCCCATTCTCCTTTATAGCCTCTTTCAAGTGCCAGCCCGGCTTCTTTCCAGTGCAGCAGATCTTCGGACACTGCATGATTTATGGCGTGGCTTCTTGAACCCTTCTTTCTGAGAAGATGAAAGAGATGATACAGACCGTTTTCTTCAAAGAGCCAGGTGTCCCACAGACTGTTATGAGACGGCACAAACAGCACTTCAACCACTCCTGTCAGTTCAACAGTTGTCTCTTCCAGACCGGAACACTAGTCTGGTACCCACCAAAACGATAGGATTATCCAGATAATTTAACCTCCAGAGATTATTGATGAAGATTCCAACCATCGAGAGAAAATATAACCTACTGAAGTAGAGTTACAGAAACGAAGAGCAAGCGCTCAACCTTTCACGCTTCCTTCAGTAAGACCACCTGTAATGTATTTCTGCATGAACAGATAAAAGATTATCACCGGAATGGTTGTTATCATACCGCCTGCCATTAGCTCATTCCACTTCACAAGAAAATCGCTTATAGAAGCAACAAGGGCAACTGTCAGCATTCTCTTGCTATCTGACATTATCAGAGTATTTGCGAACATGAATTCGTTCCATGCAAGTATGAAACAGAAGACCGCCGTCGCCGCGATACCCGGGGCGGATAGAGGCAGAATTATCCTTGTAAAGGCTTTAAACCTTGTACAACCATCAATTCTTGCAGCCTCTTCAAGCTCGCTCGGGATATTTCTGAAGAATCCTCTCAATAACCATATTGAAAATGGAAGCGAAAAGACCGTATACGAAATTATCAAACCGGTAAAAGAGTCTGTCAACTGAAGGTTTCGCATCATAATGAAGAAGGGGATAAGAAATACCACCGCTGGAAACATACGGGTGACAAGTATGAACATTACATACGCCTTTTCTCCCTTCATCCTGAATCTGGCAAGTGCGTAACCGCCCATGCACCCAAGAACAATTGCAACAAAGGTTGTCATAAGTGATACATACAAACTATTGATGAAGTATGTACCCAATCGCATGTTTCTCCAGGCGGCAAGATAGTTTTGAATCGTTGGATTATCAGGAAGTATGGTCGATGGAAACTTCAGAGTCTCCGCTGTGGGCTTTAGAGAAGTGAGAATCATCCAGAGAACTGGTAATAGTATTATGAATGTGAGAATAAAGAGAGCAGCATGAACTAACAGCGTCCTTCTTATCCTCTTTTTTTTGCTCAAATACATGATCACTCACCTCTAATCTATTTTCTTGCCTTCTACTTTGTAAAGATAGAAGATGATTATCACCGACAGGAATATAACCATCAATATCGACTGTGAAGACGCGAATCCAAAGTTGTATCGCTGGAAGGCTGTCTTGTATATACTGGTGGCCAGAATCTCAGTTGCTCCTCCGGGTCCACCTTTAGTCATTACCCAAATCATGTTGAAGCTGTTGAAGGTCCAAATAGTTATCAACGTTATCGCAACTACGATGGATGCTTTCAGATAAGGAATGGTAATGTTCCAGAATCTCTTCCATACTCCTGCGCCATCGACTTCGGCAGCTTCGTACAGATCTTTCGGTATTGTCTGCAGAGCAGCGTGGAAAATAAGAGCACTGAGAGGAAACTCCTTCCAGACTCGTGCTATGACGACCCATACTTGAGCGGTGAAAGGGCTTCCAAGCCAGGCAACTGGTTCGCTGACGAGTCCGAACCTAACGGCAATATCATTTACCAGACCGAATTCCGGATGCAGTAACCACATCCAGCTCAGCGCAGCAACGGCCGACGGAACGGCCCAGGGTATAAGAATGAGAGCTTTATAGATTCCGACACCCTTGACCGGTTGATTTAGTAGCAATGCTATCGAAAGACCAAGTGCGACCTGGCCGGCCACATTCGCGGCAGTCCACCAAAGAGTGTTCCAGAATGCCATCCAAAAATTCTCATCGCCAAGGGCTTTTGAATAATTGCTAAAACCGATGAAGGGTATCCCTCTATGAAGAGTAAGGAGGTTATAGTTGAAGAAACTCATTACAAGTCCAATAATCAGGGGAACTATGATTATCAAAACCATAACCGCTATAGTCGGACTCATTAGAAAGAAACCCATATGCTTATCGAAAAATCGTTTTGTGTTCATCCATTAATCACGCACCCTGACATAAGATTGTGATCGTCATTAAGAAATCAGGCAACGGAGACTAAAGACTGGTCTCCGTCGCCTTTGTGCAGATTCTCTTTATTTACCGAGGACTTCGTTAAGGGCTTCCTGGATAGTTTTAGCAGCTTTGTCCAGAGCAATATCGGGATTTTCTCCATAGACCAGTACCGAAGTGAATGCGTCTCCGAGAACTGTTCTCGAATAATCTCCAACAAGAGAGGCATGGTTTATGCCATAAGGGAACTCTCTTATAAACTGCTCTATAAGAGGATCATTAATAAAGCCACTGTCAAGCGCATCTACTCTTGAAGGGAATCTTCCATAGGAGAATGCCACTTTCATATTCTCTGCGGAGGTAAGAAAGTCAAGCCATGCCCACGCCGCATCTTTTGCTTTTGAGCCGCTCCAGATACCCAGACTGCTGCCACCCAGCGATGCTGCTCTCCTAACCTGCATAGGATGGGGAATAACATCTATTTCGAAAGCGGCATTTGCAGCCCTTAGGGGAGCAATTTCCCAATCGCCTGCTATGTACATTGCAATTCGACCACCCAGGAAAGAGTTTCTTATATCGTCCCAGGTGTCGTAGGCTATGGCTCCTGGAGGAATGACTTTATGGGTAGTGAAGAGCTCAGCATAGAATTTGAAGGCTTCTTTACCTTCCGGTTCGTTGAAGGTTACCTTTGTTCCGTCCGGGCTGAAGAGGCTGCCACCATTCGCTACCAACCACGGGAACCAACCATATGAGGCTCCGCGACCACTTCTGATTCCAAAACCGTATTGATTGTCAAAAGTCAATTTCTTGGCAACTTCCAAAAACTCACTCCAGTTCATAGCAGTATCTCTTGAATAGTTAATGCCCGCTTTTTCAAAAGCCGTCTTGTTTATGATCAGTGCTGTCGCATCCGATATCCAGGGAAGAGCATAGATATGCCCGTCGAGAGTGCTGGAGTCGATTGCACTTTTGAGGATCTCTTTGTCCTTTCCACTTGCAGAGATATAGTCATTCAGTGGCAGCAGTGTTCCAATAGCGCCTAATTCGACTGCCCAGGTTGTCGATACATGTATGATATCCGGGGCAACACCAGCTAGACTGGCGGTAATGAACTTCTCCATCAATCCACGGTTAGGAACATTCTCAATCTTCAGTTCGATAGTTGGATTACGTTCCATAAACTCTTTCTGGGCCTTGACAAGCTCCATTTCTTCATTAGCTGCCATCTCGTCATATACCCACATGGTTATAACTGTCTTACCACCTACAAATGCAAAGAATACAAGCATAACAGCGGCGATTAGAAGAATTTTCTTAACAGTCATACAATTTCCCTCCTCCGTAAGGAATGTTGTCGTGCTGGAAGTCTTTTCAGTAAATCGATAGATTATTGTTCCTGGCAACTTCCATGAGCCTGTTTCTGTTATCTTCCGTCAAGTCCGAGGTAATAATCCGCTCTTTGCCTGTCCATTTCTGTGTCAACACGAGCGACCTTTTGAAGTGTTTTGAACTGGTTGCCAGGATAAATATCTCGTCACACGCATTGCATATCAGTTTCTTTGTTTCTGCCTCAAGAATGTTCGATGCATAGTAGCCAGTTTCGTCGAAGCCGTTGACACCCAGAAAGACCTTGTTAACGTTGTACCTGTTCAAGAAGGGATTAATCTCAAAATCGAGAAAGTTCATTGTGTTGTGCTGGAAAGTGCCTCCTATAACCACTAGATTTATGTTCGGGTACTGAACGACAGCGTTTATTATGTAGAGTGAATTGGTGACAACGGTGAGTATCGTAGGTGGGTTCTTGCTGAGCTCTTCGAAAAAGAAAAGCGTAGTGCTTCCAGCATCTATAAAAATTACGTCATACTTCTCAACAAACTTCGTAGCTTTCAAAGCAATATGTCGTTTTTCATCAACATCAATTGCAACCTTTTCCTGGAATTCGGGATCATACCTTTGAAGCTTTGTCTGGATGGCACCACCATGAACTCTCTTTAGCAGGCCCTCTTGCTCGAGTTCAGAGAGATCGTTTCTGATCGTTACCTCGGAGACCCCCAGTTCGCTGGCTATCTCAGTGGATCTAACCTTTCCTTTAATAGACAACTCTCTAAGTATCTGTCTGCGCCTTTCTTCAGAAAGAATTGTAATCGCCTCCTTTGTTGAAACTATACCACTCCGGATTTTTGAAAAGCAAATTCAAAACAAGCCGAATTTTCGAATTATCTGTCTTTATTTTCGATTATCTTGTTATTTCTATTCGTATCTACAGCTTGTGAGTTGCTGTGTCCAATAAATAGGCGAAGAAATAAATAAGTAAAAAGAAAGGAACACAACTCCATATAGAGTGTGTGTTTGCGAAAAGCAAAACAAAACGAAAGAGTTCCAAAGAAACGGGAGCACCAGAGGATCATAGAAAGCATAAAAGGTGGAACATACATAATCGACTCGACACCGATAAAGGACATCACAAGTCAGGGGATAAAATTAAAGAGTACAATCTCACATACCTATCTTCTCTCGCCGAGATCTTCTTTCCATTCTCGATCTTCCTGATATGAATTCTCCGGCCTCGACGAGATAGTCTTTCTATCCAGAGAGCTCTGAGGACCGGGCTAAAGCCGAAATCGATCGATATCTTTCAAGCTCAATTTCTGCCGGTTATAGTATCTATAGCCTTTTGAAGAGTGGCATCGCCGTTTCCGAGATACCAGTTGATTTCCTCTTCGAAGCTCTGTTCGATTACAAGATCCGGTTCTATGTGTTCCCCTTCAGCTCCATTGATAACTAGAATCTTCGACAGACAGAAGAGGAGACCCGTATTCGGCATGGTGTGGAACGGATTGGTTATTCCGAAGTTGACCGGCTCGCTCGAGCGCTCGCCAATCACCACGGCGTCGGTGTTTCTCCGCATGAAGCTCAGGAAGAGAAGTGTTGCCGAATTGACGTTGGCGTTGGTCAGAATCCATATCCTGCTATCTTTGGCTTTCCATGAATAATCGGGATAGATAGGCAGGTTCCACGTCCTGATGGTGTACTGGCCCGATGAATCTCTTGTGCCGATCTTTTCGACAAGGTCGGCCCTCTCTTTCGTCAGATAACCCAGAACCGCCTCCAGGAAAAGCTGGAATCCCCCGCAGTTGTCCCGGACATCTATGAGGAGATCGGAGTATCCATCTCCCGGGATACGATACATAAGCTCGAGCGTCTCTTCCTGGTAATCCGGATGAAAGCTCGGAATTTTTAGGACCGCTACTGAATCGATCTGCTCGAAGGCGGGTGATCTGTTTGAGTTTCTCATCATCTGCCAGTCTGAATCGCTCACCGAAACAGAATTGATCGCAGTTTTGAGTATTCCATCGTTGAAAAGGTAAGTGACCTCCACTTCGGGGCTGTTCATAAACTGCGGGATTGCATGAATGAACCAGTTAATGAAGATGTTAGGTCCGGTCTCCTCGCTCTCGTGGTAACCCATCGAGCTGCCGTATTTCTCGTAAAGCTCGTCGATTGCGAATCCTTCTATCTCAAGGATGAAGCTACCGACGGGTATTGAACTCTCAGATTCAATCACCAGCGCCCTGCCCCGTACTTCCCTGGTTTTGAAAGGCAGTACATTGACCTCTCCGGGGAAAGACATTCCCGAGTGCTGATCCTTCAGGCTATCGGTAATCCTCCCCGCGACCAGAAAGAACTCGCTCAGGGTCATCCCATCTTTCAGCGACGACTTCGACTCTTCCACTAGATCGCGGAAAACCTCCTCATCTATCTTCCGCCAGGGATCGTAGAAAAGACTTTCAATTTTCCCGACGAGAAAATCGATATCTTCCAGAAGCTGCCTGCGGGTGAAAACCTCTACCGGAAAGGCAGTTGAAAGGAGCATGATAAACAATAAAAGCATAAGCAAAGGCACTCTCTTCATTAGGAATCTCTCCTTAGTATAGTGTGAAGCCCGATCGATAAAAACTCACTCAACGGCATGCTTTTTCTTTGAAAGAGGATTCGTTATAACTTTGTGTTCACTCCCTCCTTCTTTTTGAAAGTTGTCGCGCTTGCCGCGTTGATTACAAACCGCATCTCATTTCCGTTATTCATGCTCACGCTTATAGATCGTAGACAACAACGTTTTTCAGCCTTATTATAAAAATTCCGGAGATGCAAGTCAAATTCGATAGTCCGATTCTTTGGTCTCAGCTTCTGGCCTTGTAGAAAGTGCTCTTTATAACGGCTTTTTTGTGTTGTTGATTTTCCTTGAATGTCTAAATAAAACGACCTCGCGAAACGATTACAGGAGGTACTCACGAGGTCGTTTATTCCTTTATTCGCAGACTGTTTTAGTTTATGTCCGCGAGTTTTTTTCGTAAGCTCAAGGAGTAATATTGACTTCTCCACTTAGCTGGGGTGGAGCTGTATCATAGATAGCTGATTGATAGTAACTGGAACAAGTAACTTGCGCACTACTTAGCCCGCCAAGGAGATCCGTACTATAAGCCCCTCCCCAGAAGTTTCCTGAGATTGTTAGAGAATAACTCCCAGCATTAAGACTATTTACGTTAGCGATTGCGTAGCTTCTCACCGAATTGGTGTTCATGATTACTGATCCTGAAATCTCTATGTCTTTCGGAGCGTCACCACGAAGAACTAGAGCAGTATCAGGATCTCCCAGCTGATCTACTGTGCATACAGAAGTACCAATCAGTACACTATTGGCAATATTCAGAGTAGTATCGGCTGGGGTCCCGGTTGACTGACCGGCTCGAATCCCGTAGCCAGGACCTTGAAACCAAAGTCCATCAACTATTACGTTGGTAGAGGCATTTAGATTGAGACCGCTCTTGCAATTATCAAGTCTACAATTCAAGATCTCAGCACCAGTAACTGCACTCGCAAACTGCGCGAGACTGTGCAAATAATATCCCTGGCAATTACTTATTATGAAGTCATAACCCGCTTTAGGGTTCCTTATCGCAACGAAACTCAGATCAGCAGGATTACCAGAAAAGGAGCAATCATCTATAGTGACATTGTGAGCGTATCCGTTTGTCGCTCCGCTTGGGTCTGTTGTTACTATGAAATCTTTACCGCCTCCTAAGCCTTCAAACCCTTCATAAGTGAAATCAAACCCGCTGATTGTCAAAGATTCTTCACCGTTGTGCCTGCCTTGACCATTGATTATCACAGTTCTCCTCAGAACAACTTCGTCTCCATCTTCTGCCCGAAGCACGATATTCTTGTTCTCTTGCTGTTTTATGTGCAGTTGCTCATCGTACGTTCCCCCTTTCACCTCAATCGTGTAGGTTGTAGGAATAGCAGGTGTAGCCAAAGCATGGAGATCATCAAAAGCCGCCTGGATTGTCGTGTAAGGAAGACCAGTGGTGATGTTTCTAACAGGAGCATATCCATCGCAAGGTCCTATAGCAGTAGTCCAGAATGGCGACCAATTCACCAGACCGCTCACTTTGCCCGCGATGACCGCGGCATCATCTGAACCCCACCAGTTGCATGTAGCATTGATCATGTCCCCTGAATAGTGGGCCACTGCCATGCAGTTGCTGCCTTCTCCATGGATAAATGTGTTGTATTGTGCACTGACATCTACACCAACATTACTCGAGCCCCAATCTTCAACTTCGTTGTTTTTGAACTGGTTTCGAACAATAGACACGTCATTTAGGCCATCGGAACCGATACCCACATAGTTTGATTCAAGAGTATTTTCTTCTATGACAATATTACTGGAAGGGTTGATATACATACCTTGATACCAGCTAACAATGACGTTTGAGTTGATTTCAACATTGCTTGCGTTATAGCCAAAGAGAATACCAGGACCGCTAGCTGGATCGTTTCCGTTTCCGACCAATTTGTTGCCAGTAATCTTATGTCCGGTAGTACCGCCTACTATGTAGATACCGGCCTTTGCGTTGCTGTAGGCAACCCCGCCGCCAGATATCATGAATCCGGAGATCTCTACATTAGCTTTAGTTACTGCAATTCCTCCATTGATTTTGGTGCAGGAAGAATCTTCGTAACCTTCTCCGATTAGCTTAATGCCTTGCTTGTTGATTTGAAATATCTCAATGTATTCTCCGGACCCGACGAAGATTGTATCTCCTGCGCTTGCTCCAGCAATTGCATTTGAAATAGTACTGTTACTGTAGAATTCACCTTTTGTCGGGTTCCATATTGTTTTGTTGGGTAGATCAACTGACTGTGGAGCTTCATCTACAGAAACTGAAACCTCCTCTGGGATTATTAGTTTCCCGATATTTCCGGCTCCGGTTATGGTACAGGTCTCGTTTACAGTAACACTCGCCACAGAGCCAAAGACATGCAAGGTCTTGTTCTCTGCGTACCAAACAATTTTATTACCATCCGCATATTCGTTCCAGGTGCTACCGCTGATGTCATTTATAACCACATTTCCGGTTATATTGGCATAGTTGTTGAACGTTGCGTTCGGCGCATTGACTGTGAGGTTTCCAGAA
>JAEAMG010000099.1_pt1 | contig 133626 bp, 107 predicted proteins | sample 8958741 | NCBI WGS metagenome assembly JAEAMG01 (sample SAMN16933256, study PRJNA681125) | bioreactor sludge metagenome | isolation source: anaerobic bioreactor treating anionic surfactant - SDBS | place: India: Bengaluru | collected 2019-02-28
TGGTATTGATCGGTCATTGCAATCAAAGTCTTTTTCATCTGTGTGAACTCAGGTCGGAGTTCTACTTTCTCATACTCTTTAATCTGGGCTAGATATGCTCCGTTGGTAACATATCTTTGAGCAGCAACAACCTGCAACTGTGAAGTTCCTTCGTAAATCGTTGTTATTCTGGCATCCCTGTAGATTCTTTCAATAGGATAATCCTTCATAAAGCCGGAACCTCCGTGTATCTGAAGGGAGTCATAGGCATTCTGGTTACTGTACTCAGATGCAGTCATCTTTACCATTGGAGTGAACATATCAGCAAGACGCTGATACTGTTTTGCCTCGTTTCTCTCTTCAGGAGAAAGTTTTCTGTTTTCGGCAATTATGTTATAGGCCTTATATATATCTACAAAGCGTGTTGTCTCATATAGAAGTGCCCTAGAAGCCTGGAGTTTTGCCTTTATGATTGAAAGCATCTCGTATACCGCAGGAAATTGAATGATTGCCTTGCCAAACTGTTTTCTCTCATTGGCGTATTTAAGAGCCTCTCTGTAAGCAGCTTCGGAAATACCTACTGCCTGTGCAGCAACTCCTAGTCTTGCTCCATTCATAAGGGACATCACATATTTTATAAGCCCCATTCTTCTTTCACCGACAAGTTTTGCTGGTGCGTTGTTAAAAACAAGTTCACATGTAGGAGATCCCTTTATACCAAGTTTGTTCTCAATTCTTCTTACATGTACCCCTCCCCATTTTTGATCATGTACAAAATAGGAGAGACCGCGTCCGTCTGTGGTATTCTCTTCGGAGCGCGCCAGGACCAGTTTTATCTGAGCATCTCCGTTTGTTATGAATCGTTTTACACCATTCAGTTTCCACATATCGCTCTTCTCATCATAGGTGGCTTTTAGCATCACAGCCTGCAAATCACTTCCGGCATCCGGCTCTGTCAAATCCATTGAGCAAGTCTCACCATTGTTTATTCTTGGCAGGAATTCATCCTTAATCTCCTTGCTGGCAAATTCATATATTGTCTCGGCGCAATCCTGAAGACCCCAAATGTTTGAAAATCCGGCATCGGCCCTCCCTACAATCTCGGCTGACATTATGTATGGAATCATTGAGAAATTTAATCCTCCATACTCTCTTGGAAGATACATGCCATAAAGCCCTGCTTGTGTCAGGACATCCTGGTTTTGCTGTGTTCCTGGTGCATAAGTTACTCTTCCGTTTTCATGATGAGGGCCAACCTTGTCAACCTCTTCTGCGTTTGGTGCAATTATTTCTCCGCAGATTTCGCCAAGGATCTCCATAACCTTGTCATATGAATCAATCGCATCTTCAGCTGTACAGGGAGCATAATTGAATTTACCCGCATCTGTAAAATCCTGCTCTTTTAGTCTGACGATTTTTTTCATCAGAGGATTAGAAAGCTGGAACTGTATATCTTTATTGTCTTTGTAAAAGTTTGCCATACTATTTGATGTTTTTCTTGTAAGATTTTATCATTCTCGGGAGCACTTCATTCAAATCTCCTACGATTGCATAGTCCGCTATATTGTTAATAGGGGCGTTTGGATCATTATTTATGGATATAATCATAGCGGATTGGTCCATACCTGCAGTATGTTGTATCTGCCCCGATATGCCCACTGCTATATACAATTTGGGTCTTACTGTTACGCCTGTTTGTCCGACTTGTCTTGCGTGGTCTGCAAATCCGGCATCTACAGCAGCACGGGATGCACCAACTTCGGCTCCTAAAAGGTGCGCTAACTCAAATAATTGGTTGAAATTTTCCTTTGACCCTACGCCAAAACCTCCTGAAACAATTATGGATGCACCTTTGATGTCAATTTTCCTCTCCTGTATGTCGCGCCTGATAATCTCAACGACAAAATCCGAATCATTGAGAACAGGGTTGATATCTATCTTGCTTATAACTCCATTTACAGCTTGATTCAAGGCAACCTTTTTCATTACGCCCTCCCTGACAGTTGCCATTTGTGGTCTGTGTTCAGGATTGATAATTGTTGCAATAATATTTCCTCCAAATGCAGGCCTAATCTGGTAAAGAAGATCTTTATACTCCTTGCCGCTTTTAGCATCAAGGTGATCGCCAATCTCAAGAGATGTACAATCGGCAGTCAGTCCGCTTGTCAGTGCACTGGATACTCTCGGTGCAAGATCTCTTCCTATGCTGGTGGCTCCAAAAAGAGCTATTTGCGGTTGTTCAGACTTGAAAAGAGAGATAGTTATGGCTGAATATGGGAGAGTCATGTAAAATTCAAGGCGAGAGTCCTCTGCCAGATGGATTTTTGTTGCCCCGTACATGAACAACTCTTCTGAAAGATGAGAGACTTTATCTCCTATAACAAGTGCTTCAAGATTGCAATTAAGTTTACCTGCCAAATCCCTTCCTTTGGTCATGAGTTCAAGGCTTACATCTGCAATCTTACCGTTTTCGGTCTCTATATATACTATGATATTATTCATTATCTGCAATTTAACAATTTAACCAATAGTGTGTGATGAAATAAGCTCTTTGAGAAGAGAGTCAATATCCTCTTCTGAAGATGTGAGCCTTTTCGACTCTTTAGCCTGGAATACGATGTTTTCTATTTTCTTTACTTTTGTAGGAGAGCCCGACAATCCATATTTCACCTCTTCACCTCCGACATCAGCAACTCCCCATTCAGGAATTGTAAGCTCCTCCATGTTAAATGTAGGCAGATACGAGTTATGCTCATTGTCGTTTTGTTCAGAAAGAGTGGTTGCATGCTTGTATCTCATAAGCTGTTTGGCATTTCTCGGCCTGCATGCCGGAGCAGTTGCATTTACTGTTATTAATACCGGGAAAGTGGTACTCACCTCCTCAACACCTCTCTCAAGTCTGCGTAAAATTGTAATCTCTCCCTCTTCGATTGAAGTTATGCTTTCCACGTAGGTTACTTGCGGAATGCCAAGTTTTTCAGCCACTTGAGGACCAACCTGGGCGGTGTCTCCGTCAATTGCCTGTCTGCCTGATATAATAATATCCGGGTTCATTTTTTTAATAGCCATTGAAAGAGCGTACGATGTTGCAAGAGTGTCTGCTCCAGCAAACTTTCTGTCGGTGAGCAAAACGCCACCGTCGGCGCCTCTGAAGTAACCCTCCCTTATTATATCGGCAGCTCTTAGTGGACCCATTGTAAGTAGTTCTACCTTAGTCCCGGGGAACTTATCCTTAATTCTTAAGGCTTGTTCCAGTGCATTCATATCTTCGGGATTAAAAATAGCAGGTAGAGCGGCTCTGTTGACAGTTCCGTCCTCTTTCATTGCATTCTTTCCCACATTCCGGGTGTCTGGCACCTGCTTTGCCAGTACAACAATTTTAAAGGTTTTAGTCATATTAGGTTTATTAATTATGCTTTGGCGGAATTCCCGCCAAAGCCCATTGGAAACATGTTTTTTTGCTCGTTGTTAAGGATAATCTCCCCATATTGATTCTCATACTTTGCAATATTATCCTCAAGGGCAAGCATTAATCTTTTTGCATGTTCGGCAGTCATGATTATCCTGTTGGTTACCTGAGGCTTAGGGATGCCGGGGAGCATGCTGATAAAGTCAAGGATAAATTCACTGCTTGAATGTGTAATGATTGCTAAATTCGAGTAAGTACCCAAAGCCACATCATTGTTTAATTCTATATTGATCTCATTATCAGTCTTCATGGTGATTATTGTTTATTGTGTTTTTGCAAAGATAGTTTTTTTTCTCTAATGCGAATTTTGAGAAGGAGTATTAAATAATTAACTTTGACGGTTAGTTTTAAATTTAAACATTTATATGGAGTTACCTGTAAAATATGATCCTTCGCTTACTGAAGAGAAGTGGTATGCCTATTGGTTGAAAAACAATTTTTTTCATTCTGAACCTGATAATAGAGAACCATACACAGTCGTCATACCTCCGCCAAATGTAACAGGTGTCCTTCATATGGGTCATATGCTCAACAATACGATTCAGGATGTGCTTGTAAGACGTGCCAGAATGAAGGGGAAAAATGCATGTTGGGTACCGGGTACGGATCATGCATCCATAGCAACTGAAGCGAAGGTTGTTGCTAAGCTAAAGGCAGAAGGAATTGAAAAGAGCGATATTACCCGGGAGGAGTTTCTTAAACACGCCTGGGAGTGGAGAGAGAAACACGGGGGTATAATTCTGGAGCAACTTAAGAAACTCGGAGCATCCTGCGATTGGAAAAGGACTAAGTTTACAATGGACCCGGATCTCAGCGAGGGTGTTATAAATACATTTGTTTACTTCTACAAGAAGGGGTGGATATACAGGGGTGTAAGAATGGTGAACTGGGATCCTGTCGGTCAGACAGCTGTCAGTGATGAAGAGGTTATAAGAAAAGAGACACCCTCTAAGCTATATTATCTTAAGTATTTCATATCTGAAAACGGAGTGCCGTCAGAAGAGTATCTTGTTATAGCAACTACAAGGCCGGAGACTATAATGGCGGATAGTGCCATTTGTATTCACCCGGAGGATGAAAGGTATAGACACCTGAAAGGTAAAAAAGTATTTATTCCACTCATAAACAAAGAGATACCGGTAATTGAGGACGACTATGTGACTATGGATTTTGGTACCGGTTGTCTTAAAGTAACTCCTGCTCACGATATTAATGACTATGAGATAGGGCTCAGACACAAGCTACCGGTCATTGATATTCTGGATCAATTTGGAAAATTGAATCAAGAGGCGAGGATTCTTGTTGGTGAGGACAGATTTGATGCAAGGAAAAAAATTGTAAAAATGTTGGCTGAGTCCGGAAACTTCCTTAAAGAGGAGACATACTCTTCACAGATAGGATATTCGGAGAGGACAAATGCTGTAATTGAGCCGAGACTCTCTTTGCAATGGTTTCTGAAAATGGAGGAAGCTGCCAAAAACGCACTCTCGTATGTAGAGGATGAAAGAATCAGGCTTATTCCGGATAAGTATAAGAATACATACAAACACTGGATGGATAATGTAAGGGACTGGTGCATCTCGAGACAGTTATGGTGGGGGCAGAGGATTCCTGCTTGGTATCTTCCGTCCGGAGATTTTGTAGTCGAGCCGGATGCTCAAAGTGCCTTGAAAGCAGCCAGGGCAATAGATCCTACAATTAAACCAGAAGATCTGAAACAGGATTCGGATGTCCTGGATACATGGTTTTCATCTTGGTTATGGCCGATTTCAGTTTTTGATTCAAATAAGCCGGGTCATCCTGAAGCCAGGCCGAATTCAGATCTTGCCTATTATTACCCGACAAATGATCTGGTTACAGCTCCTGAAATACTCTTTTTCTGGGTAGCAAGGATGGTTATGGCAGGCCACGAGTTCTGCGGAGACCTTCCTTTCAGAAATGTCTACCTGACCGGTACTGTAAGAGACAAACAGGGAAGGAAGATGTCAAAATCTTTGGGCAACTCGCCGGACCCAATAAAATTGATGGAGGTGTACGGTGCTGATGGTGTCAGAGTTGGCATGCTCATCTGCAGTAGCGCCGGTACAGATATCCTTTTTGATGAGTCTCAGGTTGAGCAGGGAAGAAACTTCGCAAATAAAATATGGAACGCCTACCGTCTGATAAAAGGCTGGAATGTTGATGAAAATGCTACTCAAACCACACAGGCAAAGGTTGCTGTAAAATGGTTCGATGAAATGCTTTCATCTTCAATTGAGACAATCGATGACCATTTTGAAAAATTCAGGATATCAGATGCTCTGATGCTGATCTATAAGCTTTTCTGGGACGATTTCTGCGCCTGGTATCTCGAATTGATCAAGCCTCAGCAAGGAGCCGGAATAGACGCTTCAACTTATAATGCAACAATAACCATCTTCGATAAGCTTCTGAGAATACTGCATCCTTTTATGCCTTTCATTTCTGAAGAGCTTTGGCAGAACATCGGAGAACGTAAGGAGGGTGAGACAATAATGCTGTCATCTCAACCTGAGGCAGAAAAGTATAATCCTGAGTTTCTTGCCGATTTTGAGGTTGTCAAGGATTGTATAGTAAATATAAGGGGAATAAGACAGTCTAAGGGTATTTCGCCTAAAGAGCCGTTATCATTGCTTTATAAAGGTGAACTTGGAGCTGAAATGATCTCTGTAATAGAGAAGATGGCTAATATCAACTCGGTGGGATCTGTTTCAGACAAGGGGGCAGACGCTAAAGGTGTCTCATTCCTGACAGGATCTCTTGAATTTTTCATTCCATTGGAGGAACATGTTGATGTAGAGGAAGAGTTGCGCAAGATAGAGGAGGAGATTAAGTACTACAGGGGGTTCCTTGAAAATGTGATGAAAAAGCTCTCCAATGAGAAATTTGTATCGAGCGCCCCTAAAGCGGTTGTAGACATGGAGTTGAAGAAGCGTCAGGATGGCGAGTCTAAATTGATGAAGCTTGAGGAACTTAAAAAGGAGTTGACAAAATAAATGTTTGTACACGAGACTACACTGGAAGTGAGGTATTATGAGACAGACCTTATGGGTATTGTCCACCATTCAAATTATATAAGGTACTTTGAATGTGGCAGGAATGATGCTCTTGTCTCATTAGGGATTCCGATAAGGGATATAGAAGAGGCCGGAGTGATGATGCCCGTTGTTAAGGTGGAGTGTAATTACAAATATCCTGCAAAGCAAGGGGATAAATTGAGAATTGTATCTGAAATCAGGGAATTGCCGAGAGCAAAGGTTACAATTTTCAACTCTATCTATAACGAAAAGGGAGATCTGGTTTGTAATGGTTTTGTTACGTTGGGCTTTATTCATACAGATACCAGGAGGCCCACCAGAGCACCTCAGTTTTTCGTAGATAAGTTTGCTGAATTTTTTCAGTCATAGATAATGCGTTAATTATATAAAAATGAATCACTTATTATTATTCGGATCAGTTGGTGCCACAGAGGTCTTAATTGTTGCCTTAGTCGTATTGTTGCTTTTCGGAGGAAAAAAGATTCCTGAACTGATGAAGGGAATTGGCAAGGGGGTAAAGAGTTTCAAAGACGGAATGAAAGGTATTGAGGACGATATAAAAGAGACAAACAAGGAGGAAGAGAAAAAGTAGTGGCTACAGAGATGACTTTTTGGGAGCATCTGGACGAGCTTAGAAAAGTCTTGTTCAGATCTGCTATTGTCATTTTTGTACTGATGATTGTGGTCTTTCTGAACAAGTCCTTTGTTTTTGATAAGATAATACTTGCACCGGCAAACGAGGACTTTTTTCTATATAAATATCTTCCTGGTTTTGAGGGATTCAACCTCGATCTTATTAATATTGAGCTGTCTGCCCAGTTCTTCACACATATAAGTGTCTCAATGGCTCTTGCAACAATACTTGCAGTGCCTTTTATATTATATCAGTTTTGGAGCTTTGTAAAACCGGCTTTGTATGAAAATGAAAGAAAAGCTGTAAGAAAAGCCTTTGGTTTTGCATCAATTCTTTTTTTTATTGGTGTTGTTGTCGGTTATTTTTTTGTTTTTCCCCTGACTGTTCGTTTTCTCGGGTCGTATCAGGTTAGCGCGGCTGTAGTAAACAGTATATCGCTGAAATCATATATTTCGATGTTTACTCAGCTTATTTTAATTATGGGAATCGTTTTCGAGATGCCGGCACTTGCTCTTATTCTCGCTAAACTCGGGATAATATCGGCCTCTCTTTTAAGAAAATACAGGAAACATGCTTTTGTGATACTTCTTATCGCTTCAGCAATAATAACACCAAGTGGAGATGCGTTTACCCTGATGGTTGTAGCAGCTCCGTTGTATATGCTTTATGAATTTAGTATTCTGATTTGTCGTGGTATCAATAAATAATTTAACTGTTTCATTTGGAGGCTTCACACTTCTGAATGATATAAATTTTCATGTTTCCGAACGTGACTGTATAGGCCTTGTGGGAAAGAATGGTGCCGGAAAGTCCACTCTCCTGAAGATAATAATGGGTATCCAAAAACCTACTTCGGGACAGATACTGAGACCTGCAGAACTTAAAATAGGCTACCTTCCTCAACAGATGGAACACAGAAAGGATGTAACAGTCTTTGAAGAGGCTCTTACTGCGTTTGCATCACTTTTTGAGCTCAAGAGCGAGATGGAGGAGATTGGAAATTTGATGGCTGAGAGGACGGATTATGATAGTCCGGAATACCATAAACTAATTGTGAGATTCAACGATCTGAACGACAGAATTCACTACATGAGTGATGATAATCCCGAAGGCGCAGCAGAGCGGACACTTATAGGCCTGGGTTTTAAGAGAGAGGAGTTGGGACGACTGACAGGAACGTTTAGTCAGGGCTGGAATATGCGTATAGAGCTTGCCAAAATTCTTTTAAAAAAGCCGGATCTGCTCTTACTGGATGAACCGACAAATCACCTGGATATTGAATCAATAGGATGGCTGGAGGATTATCTGGCAACCTATTCCGGTTCACTTGTACTGATTTCACACGACAGAAGATTTCTTGATAATGTTACCAACAGAACCGTTGAGCTAATGCTTGGAAAGGCATATGATTATAAAGTGCCATATTCCAGATATCTGGAACTAAGAGAGGAGCGTGTTGAACAGCAACGTGCCGCTTTTGAGAATCAACAGAGGATGATTGAGAAGAGTGAAGAGTTCATTGAGAGGTTTCGATACAAAGCAACAAAATCAAATCAGGTTCAGTCAAGAATCAAGCAATTGGAGAAGATTGACAGGATAGAGATGGAACCTGAAGATCACTCAAAATTGACAGTAAAATTTCCACCGGCTCCAAGGTCAGGACAGGTTGTTGTAAAGTGTTCCGAGCTGAAAATGCAGTATGACAAGAAGGTTATATTTGATAAGGTCAATCTTACAATCGAGAAAGGAGACAAGGTTGCATTTGTGGGAAGAAACGGAGAGGGAAAGACAACCATGATGAGAATTATTGTAAATGAACTGCTCCCCAAAGGGGGAGAGATGGTTTTGGGACACAATGTCTCTTTGGGTTACTATGCTCAAAATCAGGAAGATTTGCTTAATAAGGAGGATACTGTATTTGACACTCTGGATAGGATTGCCGTAGGAGATATAAGAACAAAACTAAGAGATATACTAGGTGCATTTTTATTTAAAGGTGAGGATGTCGATAAGAAGGTGGCAGTGCTGAGCGGGGGAGAGAGATCAAGACTGGCTATGGCAAAGCTTATGCTAAAGCCTCACAACCTACTCGCATTGGACGAGCCGACAAATCACATGGATATCAGGTCAAAAGACGTTCTGAAGCAAGCCTTGATGAAGTATGATGGCACATTGCTGCTTGTCTCACATGACAGAGATTTTCTGGACGGCCTGGTTGACAAGGTATATGAATTCAAAGATGGAAAAGTAAGAGAGCATTTAGGAGGAGTGATGGATTTCCTTCAAAGGAAAAAACTTGAACATCTCAATGAACTGGAGACTCGTGATAAAGAAACAAAAGATGAGTTTTCGGATATTAAAGTTAAAGAACAGCTCTCGTTTCAGGAGCAAAAAGAGTTGGAGAAGGAGCAGCGAAAGAAGAGAAATGCAATAGAACGGAGTGAGAAAACGATAGAGGAGACAGAGAACAAAATCAAACAACTGGAGCTATCTTTGTCTCAACCCAAAGATTCACATATATTGGAATCAGAGTTAAAAGAGTATAATTTATTAAAAAGTCTTCTAGAACAGCAGATGGAGGAGTGGGAGAGACTACAAAATTAAAAAATGAGAAATATGGAAAACGATACGGCCTATTTATTTGGTATGCACTCAGTTATGGAGGCATTGGATTCGAACAGAAGGATTGAAAAGATATTGCTGAAGCAGGGTCTTGATACACCACAGTTCAGAGATTTGCTTGAGAAAATTCAGCAAAAGGAGATTCCTTTTCAATTTGTTCCTATAGAGAAATTGAACAACTTTACTAAGGGGAGACATCAGGGAGTGATAGCAATCATTCCTCAATTAGATTACACAGAACTGGAAGATCTTATTGAATCATCTCTCTCAAAGAGCGAATCTCCGCTTGTAATCCTTCTTGACGGAGTCAGCGATGTTAGAAATTTTGGTGCGATTGCAAGATCTGCAGAGTGTGCAGGAGCATCCGGTATTATCCTTCCCGCAAAGGGTGGAGCGGCTGTAAATGCTGATGCCGTAAAGACTTCTGCAGGGGCTCTGATGAGGATCCCTGTGTCAAAGGTTCCAAATCTAAGACTTGCTATTTATTCCCTTTTTGAGAGAGGATTTCAGATTGTCGCTGCGGATGAGAAAAGTCAGAAGACAATATACGATGTCGATTTCAAAAAGGCAACGGCTATTGTAATGGGTTCTGAAGACAGAGGAGTCTCTGATTCTGTTCTGGCTATTGTTGATGAAAAGGCAAAAATTCCACAATTGGGAAAAATTGGTTCACTTAATGTCTCTGTTGCGGCATCAATTATAATGTTCGAAGCCGTCAGACAGAAGAACGTCTGAATTCTGAACAAACTATTGCGGTAGCAATTGCTACATTGAGTGATTCTGACCCTTTAGAACCGGATTTCGAGAAAGCAGGGATATAAACCCTTTTTGTGATTAAATCTGAAATTTCTGCGGATATTCCGTTAGACTCGCTTCCCATTACAATTATCCCATTTTTACTGAGTCTTTCTCTGTAAATATCAGGTGCTTGCAGGAATGTACCATACAACGGAACACTCTCTTTTAACTCCTTTAGAATTGAATATAGACCCGTGTACTGCACATTGGTCCTGAATATCGCACCCATAGAGGCTTGAACAACTTTCGGATTATAAACCTCTACTGTATCATCGGAGGCAAATATCCCGTCAATTCCAAACCAATCGGCAATTCTCAATATTGTTCCAAGATTGCCCGGGTCTCTGATACTGTCTAGCGCGAGGTACAAACCATCCTCGGAAAACTCGAAAGATGTCTCCCTCTTTTGATGCAATACTGCCAATGCAGGAGAGGGAGAGGAGAGGAGTGATATTCTGGACATGCTCTCCTCTCCGATCTCATCCATATAGAGGACTCTCTCTACTTTAAAGTCTGATTCGATGGCCTCGGCAACCATCTTTTCTCCCTCTACAATGAATAGTCCGGTCTCTTCCCGGATCTTTTTCTGAGACAGAGAGTGAATAAACTTTATATCGCCTTTAGATAACATCAATATCCCAGGATCTTTAACATTGACTTATAGGTCTGCTCCTTACTGAACAGTTTTGTGTAGTAATCCCCGTTCTCGTCAATATCTATTGTTATGTGTTTTGGGGCAGGCTGCAGACAGTGCTGTATACCTCCGAATCCGGCAATAGACTCCTGGTAAGCACCGGTATGGAAGAAGCCGATGTAGAGAGGCTCATCTCCATCAATTCTTGGGAGGAATATTGCATTTGCGTGAGCTTCAGCATTATAGTAGTCCTGACTGTCACAGGTTAGTCCGCCCAAAAAGACTCTTTGGTATTCACGATCCCATTTATTTATAGGTAAAAGCACAAATCTCTGCTTAATACCCCAGGTGTCAGGCAGGGTTGTCATAAATGAGCTGTCTACCATGTACCACCTTTCTCTGTCATTTTGTTGTTTCTGATCTAACACCTGATAAATAGTCGCCCCGCTTTCACCGACAGTAAAACTTCCGAACTCGGTAAATATGTTTGGCTCCTCAACTCCGCGCTGGCTGCATATACTCTTTATCTGGGCTATAACCTCTTCAGCCATATATTCGTAGTCATAATCAAACGCCAGAGAGTTTTTAATCGGGAATCCACCGCCGATGTTCAATGAGTCAAGATCAGGGCAAATGTTCTTCAAATCGCAATAAACAGAGACGCACTTGCTCAATTCGTTCCAGTAGTAAGCGTTATCTCTGATCCCGGTGTTGATGAAGAAGTGAAGCATCTTCAGCTTGAACTTGCTGTTGCCTTTTATCTTCTCCTCATAAAACGGGATAATGTCGCTGTATCGAATGCCAAGACGGGATGTGTAAAATTCAAATTTTGGCTCCTCCTCAGCCGCAATGCGGATTCCGAGCATGCAAGGCTCTTTGATGCAGAGGTCCAGGTCTTCGAACTCTTTCATGTTGTCCATGACAGGTATGATATTCTTCCACCCGTTATTAATAAAGTTTGCTATGTTCTCAATATATACATCCTTCTTATAACCGTTACATATTATATAAAGATCCTGATTTACCGTTCCCTGTTCATAGAGGGCCTCTATCAGATTCAAGTCAAAGGCAGATGATGTCTCAATATGTATGTCATTTTTGAGAGCCTCTTCCATCACAAAGGAAAAATGAGAGCTTTTGGTGCAGTAACAATAGTGGTAATCTCCATTATAATCGACCTTAGCCATCGCTACATTGAACATCTTCTTTGCTCTCTTTATCTGTGCGGATATCTTGGGCAAATATGTGATTTTTAATGGTGTCCCATACTGTTCTATTAAATCCATAACAGGGATGTTGTGAAACATCAATTCTCCATCTTCAACTTTGAACTCGTCCTGTGGAAATTCAAAAGATTGTTCAATCAGGTCAATGTATTTGTTTTTCATTTTGATAATTTAACTAAGTCGGATTGTAAAAAATATAATAATGTAAGTGAGTCGGATTTTTATAGTATGCAAATATATTCCAAAATTTAATTTGTAGAAAAAATCAAGAGATTAAATTGTTACTTTTGTATAAATATGTACTTATATATGAGAAAATCGAGCATATTAAAAATACTCGCATTTATATTTATAATACTATCAGCAGTTTCCTGCGGCACTGTGAAAATGTTGCCGGAAGGCACTACCAGGCTGAAAGACAATAAAATAAAGATTACTAACTCTACAAAGTTTCATGAAAGTAATCTTGAGCCATATATAAGACAAAAATCAAATACAAATTTCATTTTCGCAGTTAATCCTTTTCTGCATATCTACAACTGGAGCAACGGAAAGGGAAAGGGCTGGGATAAGTTTATGCAGAGCATAGGTCAGGCCCCGGTTGTCTTTGACAGCAACTTAGTGGTGAAGAGTAAGGATAATATTCATAATCATCTGGATTATCTCGGTTACTACAACTCTTCGGTCGATGCAGATGTATCGACAAAGAACAGGTTGACGGTTGTCGAGTACAATGTTACTCTGGGCAGAAGATACCGCATTTCTGATATCAGGTATATTATTGCCGACACAAATATTAAGGCATTGGTTTTGTCTGACACGCTCAATTCTCTTATAAAAAGAGGGGACTTTATATCTGAAAAGACGCTTACAGAAGAGAGTGCCAGGCTGGAATCGCTTGTCAGAAATCACGGTTATTATAATTTCTCCAGGAACTATATTTTTGCTGAGGCCGATACATCTGGTTCCAGAGCAGATGCAAATCTCCTGCTGAGAATCGAAAATTTTACCAGAAATGAGACTTCAAAAGATTCAAGGGAGCATAAACAATATTATATAAGAAAGGTGGACATTTACTCGGATTATGATCCGACAAGTGTGGATTATGATAGTATTCTGAAAGATAGTGTTGTTATTGGTGGTGTGACTGTAATCAATTCTGGGAAGCAGAATTTCCGGCCTAAAGTAATAGCAAAGCTTAATAGATTGGTCCCGGGGCAACTTTATAGTGAGTCTCTTTCCGGAAAGACCTATGACCGTCTTGTTGCTTTGAGGAACTTCTCCGGAGTCAATCTTCAGTTTGATGAGGTCAAAAACACTGATAATAAGGTAAAAGCGAAAGAGGAGGTTGATTGTACGATACGATTGACTCCATCCAAGCCTCAGGGTTATAAAATCAATCTGGAGGCATCTAGTAATTCTAATAATCTGTGGGGCATTTCACCGGCGGTCTCATATTACCATAAGAATCTTTTCAGGGGAGGAGAGTGGTTTACACTGGGATTGATGGGAAATTCCCAGTTTAAACTTAATGATGATACAAAATCCACTGAACTAGGAGTTTCTGCCGGTTTGTCGATTCCTAATTTCCTGATGATTCCTGATAGAATATTTAAATCAAACCTTCCCAGAACTGAGATCGGGGTTACATATAATTATCAAAGCAGGAAGGAATTTACCAGAAATCTTATCTCGCTTAATTACGGCTATAACTGGAAGATGGGGGAGAGATTCTTTTACAGATTCGATCCGGTTCAGTTAAGTATTATAAAACTATTCAATCTGAGTAATTCATTTTATCAGAGTTTGTCCGATCCTTTTCTTAAGGATGCATATAAAAATCACTTCGATTTAGGTGCCGGCGGAACTGTTTTTTATACAACAGACGCATCTCCGAATCCAAAAAAGACCTATTTCTATGCAAGATGGACTAATAATCTGTCAGGCAACATACTGAGTCTGTTTAATAAGACATTACCGCTCGACTCAACAGGAAACAGAACAGTATGGAATACACGATATGCACAGTATGTAAGGAGTGACATAACTGCGGTTTATACACTCAGATTCAAAGGAAAGACAAGTCTGGCAACAAGATTCAACATTGGTGTAGGATATGCCTACGGAAACTCATCATCAATGCCTTTTGAAAAGTTATTCTACGCAGGAGGAGCAAACAGCCTGAGGGGATGGCAGTCAAGATCGGTAGGACCGGGATCATCTCAGATGGATACAACCTTCTCTATACCAAATCAAACCGGTGATTTTAAGTTTGAAATAAATTCGGAATACAGGTTTCCGCTATTTTGGAAAATTGAGGGGGCGCTTTTTGTAGATGCCGGAAATATCTGGAATCTCAAAGCGGAAGAGGGAAGAGAGGAGACTTTGTTGAAAAAGGATACTTTTTTAAAGACCATCGCACTCAACTGGGGAGGCGGCTTAAGGTTGAACCTCGAATTTGTCATACTTAGACTGGACATGGGTATAATTGCTTATGACCCGCGTACTTCAAAATGGTATGGTTTTAATAACTTCCTCAGGCGAAACACATATTCTCTTCAGTTTGGTGTCGGATATCCTTTCTGATAACAGCTCTATTTCTCAAAATAGATATCTCCGAAGAAGTCAGGAGTATGGAAATTTGGTTTTTCAAGATTTATTGGGTTCCACGAAAGGTAATGTGGTTCAGGAAGTTCGTCACCACACTTATAGAAATTGGCCTTCACGCTCCTGCCACCTAATGAATCAAATTTACTCAATGAATAAATTGAAATAGGAATCGACATTGTTATAGTCCATTCAAATTCGCCATCCTTTGTGTCAAATCCATCTTTTCCAAGAGAAGAGCTTCTCCTTACCTGAGAAGTGACATCATTCCCAAAACGCGTTCTTTCTGTTCTTTTGGCGCCGCCGGCAAAGGTACATGTGCCTATACAATTCATTTCAAGATTATAGTATATTGAGTCCCCTGCAGGAATCATGAAGAATTCAACACAGGAGTCCTTATATGGCTGAGATCCTGTGTCTTCGGTAAATTTTGCTCTTATGTATCTCTCCTTAACCCTGTATTGTAAATAGATCTCTTCATTTGACCAGGCAATACGGAACTGGACATCAGGCTTGTATGGGTATGCCTTCCAGTTAAGACAGTCTATGCTGTGAAAAGGGACGGAGCAACTGTCCAACATCTTTTCAACTAATGCAATAGGTGGTTTTTTGCAGGGAAAGCTTATCTTTTTAACAGATAACATTCTATTGTTTGAATAATATAGCCTGCCGTTATCTGAACCGGAACTAACAGGTAAAGTAATCAGCAGGCTAAGGATTAATAGTCGTAATAACATTAGATATAATATCTTACAAACAACTCAATGGCTTGATATTCTGCCATTCCAAGCTGGTCGAAGAGTAGAGCAGTGTTGTGGTTACGCTCTTCGGCGCGTTGCCAGAACTCACGTTTATCAGTGCCCGGAAATACGGGACGATCTTTCTGTGACTGGTGTTTGAAAATAGCCTCTCTTTTGATGTATACCTCTTCAGGACTTAATGGAACAGCCATATTTGAGTCTGCAACATCCCACTCCTGCCATGCTCCCCTGTATAGCCATACTCTGCAATCTTCTATCCATTTCGCATTCTCTTTTTTCAATTGTTCAAGCGCTTCAAAGATAGCTAGAAGACATACTCTGTGTGTTCCGTGAGGGTCGCTCAAGTCACCTGCCGCATATATCTGATGAGGCTTAATTTCATTCAGTAATTTTTTCACTATTGCAACATCATCAGGCCCTATAGGTTTCTTCTTGACTCCACCGGTTTCATAAAATGGGAGGTTTAAGAAATGAACCCTGTTTTCCGGTATTTTAAGGTATCGGCATGCTGATTTAGCCTCGCCTCTCCTGATAGCACCCTTAACCTGTCTGATAGCCTCTGTATCAGGCTCTCCGGGGTGTTTGTGCTCAAGATCGCTAAGTGCTTGTTTATATATCTGATCGCTCTTTCCGTTGTCAAAATCGAAGATTGTAGAACTGTCACGCAGAAAATCCAGGAATCGTATAGCGTCATGGTCAAATACTGCAATATTTCCGGATGTCTGATATGCAAGATGAACCTCGTGACCATGCTCTGAAAGGCGTGCAAGAGTACCACCCATTGAAATCACATCGTCATCAGGGTGAGGACTGAATATTACAACTCTTTTAGGAAATGGTGTTGCTCTTTCAGGTCTGGTAGAGTCGTCAGCATTTGGTTTTCCTCCCGGCCATCCTGAAATTGTATGCTGTAAATCGTTGAATACTTTTATGTTGATCTTGCTGGCTGGACCATGTTCTGTTACCAGATCACTCATACCATTGTCGTTGTAATCTCTGTCGGTGAGCTTGAGAATAGGTTTTTTCAATGTCTTGCAAAGCCAGAAGACTGCTTTTCGTTTCATATAATCATTCCATTCGCAAGAGCCTGTAAGCCAAGGTGTTTTAATCCTTGTAAGGTCATTTGCGGCAGCAAGGTCAATAAACACTTCGAGAGCTTCATGATTTTGCAGGTATGTGTTAGGTGATTGCTCATTTACACTACCTTCTATCAGTTTAGCGATGCTTGAAGCTTTCCCTTCACCGAATGCCATGTAGAAAATTCTCTTTGCAGAGAGAATTGTCTCAATACCCATCGTGAGAGCGTGGTACGGAACATATTCGACACCAAAAAACTCTGAGGCAGAGGCTACGCGGGTGTTGTAGTTGAGTGTAATCAGCCTTGTCTTTGAGTTGTAGTAAGAACCTGGCTCGTTGAAACCCATGTTTCCGATAAGCAGGACATCTATACCCCCTAGCTTCTCAATAAGTTTCTCGTAATCTTCACAATAGTCGTGAACCTTATCTTTAGCAATCTCGCTGTCAAGACAGTGAACATTTTCCTTTGGTATATCTATGAAATCGAGAAGATACTCCTTAATAAAGCGATAGTGGCTTTGGATTTCATTTTTGTTGAGAGGGTAATATTCATCAAGTGTGAATATGTATGTGTTCTTGAAAGAGAGTTCCTTTTTTGTCACAAGCTTGACCAGCTCCTCGTATACTTGAATAGATGAGGATGATGCGCTCAATCCCAATACAGTATGTTGTCCAAGTTTTGTCTTATTATTGATAACTTCAGCAATCTTGCCCGCTACTATTACAGATGCATCAAAAGAGTCGTTGAAAATCTCAACGGGCACCTTTTCATATCTTCTTGTAAAATCTTTATTTATAATCATGGCTTTTTTTATTTAATAGAGTTATATGCTTTTCTAAATGGAATAAGAGATGTAAGAGTTCTCTCCAACAGCTCTAGTTTTAACATGTTAGCACCGTCAGAAAGTGCTTTTGATGGTTCAGGATGTGTTTCTATGAAAATACCATCCACACCGGCTGCAATTCCTGCTCTTGCCATAGTGGAGATAAGATCGGGACGACCTCCGGTCACGCCTGATGCCTGGTTTGGTTGCTGCAGGCTGTGGGTTACATCGAGTATGACAGGATAACCGAAGCTGCTCATTTCCGGAATAGATCTGAAATCGACAATAAGGTCTGAATAACCGAACTGTGTGCCTCTGTCGGTAAGCATTATCTTGTTGTTGCCTGCTTGAGCAACTTTTTCTGCAGCAAACTTCATAGATATTGGGGCAAGAAACTGACCTTTCTTTATATTTATAACCTTTCCTGTTAAAGCTGCAGCTTCAAGGAGGTCTGTCTGTCTGCATAAAAATGCAGGAATCTGCAACACGTCAATGTTATAAGATGCGGCGAGAGCAGCCTCAGAAGGGTTGTGTATATCTGTCAATACCGGGACCTTGTAATCCTCCTTAATTCTTTGAAGTATAGCTAAACCCTTCTCATCTCCCATACCGGTGAACGAATCTGCTTTTGATCGATTGGCTTTCCTGTATGACGATTTGAAAATGAAAGGGATAGAAAGTTTTGAAGTAATTTCTATTGCTTTTTCTGCTACAAAGCGGGTAAGTTCCTCGCTTTCAATAACACATGGGCCGGCAATCAGAAAAAAATTGTTGTCGGAGTAGTGTTTTATATATTCAATTTGATCGACAATCATCTTGGGTGCAAAATTAGTTAAATGTTATTAATAGTTGTACTTTTTCCATTGAGAAGTAAGCCTTTTTCGTATTTCAATCTCATGTTTGTTTTCGCCGGGTTCATAGAAACGCCGGCCCTCAAGAGATTCAGGGAGGAATTCTTGTTCAACGAAATTGTTATTATAGTCGTGTGCATATTTATAGTTGTCTGAGTAGCCCAGTTCTTTCATCAGTGCTGTAGGTGCATTTCTTAAATGTAAAGGAACAGGGCAATTACCGCCATTTTCCACCTCTCTTAGTGCCGCATTGATAGCCATATAGGCAGAATTACTTTTTGGAGATGTTGCAAGATATATTGCTGTTTCAGACAGAATAATCCTTGACTCAGGCATTCCTATTTTGTTGACGGATTCAAAACATGCATTGGCAAGCAACATGGCATTTGGATTTGCAAGACCAATATCTTCCGAAGCCAGAATAACCATCCTTCTTGCGATAAAGAGGAGATCTTCTCCACCGGCCAGCATTCTTGCAAGCCAATATACAGCAGCATTAGGGTCAGAACCCCTTATACTTTTAATAAATGCTGAAATTACATCGTAATGCTGTTCTCCGTTTTTATCATAAAGAGCTATGTTTTCCTGCAATTTTTCGGTAACAATATTGTTATCTACGGTAACAACGTTGTTTTCCTCGTTTGTTTTGACGATGATTTCCAGTATGTTGAGTAATTTTCTCGCGTCACCACCGGAATATCTGTAAAGAGCTTCTCTTTCAATAATATCTATCTTTATATTCTTTAATACAGGATCGTTTTTGATGGCTTTATCCAACAAAAGGTCAAGTGAATTCTTGTCCAGAGACTTCAATACATATACCTGGCATCTGGAGAGGAGAGGGCTTATAACTTCAAAGGAGGGGTTTTCTGTAGTGGCACCTATTAATATAAAGGTCCCGTCTTCAACTGCTCCCAAAAGTGCGTCCTGCTGACTTTTGCTGAATCGGTGTATCTCATCTATGAAGAGTATCGGCCTTGATTTATTGAAGAGCGAATTAGATCTGGATTTTTCAATTATCTCACGGACATCCTTGACTCCGGAGGTTACTGCGGATAGTATATGAAAGGGTCTGTCCAACTGCTTGGCTATAATCTTGGCAAGGGTTGTCTTACCGACACCCGGAGGTCCCCAGAGTATAAACGAAGATATGTTTCCCGACTCAATCATTTTTCGGAGAACACATCCTTTACCTACTAAATGCTCTTGCCCGACATAGTCATCAAGACTCTCGGGACGCATTCTTTCCGGTAAGGGAGGAAGGTTTACAGCACTATTTCCAGTAGTATTCATTCATTATCCTCTTCATCTCCGGTGAGTCCGGATCGTTGTCATTATATTTCTTCCTCAGCTTAAGCAACTCTCTCTTTAATTTCTGAATTTCTATCTTATATAATGGATTATTGTACAAATTGTTCATTTCTGCGGGGTCATTTTGTAAATCGTACAGTTCCCATTCCGGAACCAAAGAGGGTTCTCTTGCACCTTTTTTTCCCAGGGGTGCTCCATAGTAGAAAATGAGTTTATATTGATCTGTCCTGATGCCGAGATTCGCCACAGATCTGTGCCAGAAGTCATTATGCATCCAATACCGATAATACACTGCTTTTCTCCATCGGATATTCTCTTTACCTGCGGCAATTTTTCTGAAGCTTTCACCCTGCATCCATTCAGGGATCTTTATACCAGCATAGTCAAGCAGGGTAGGGGCAAAATCTATATTAAGCACAAACTTGCCCTCCTCGGATCCGGGCTTAATCTCTTTAGGGAATTTAATAAGTAATGGCATCCGGATAGACTCCTCCTGCATCAGTCTTTTGTCAAACCATCCGTGTTCACCAAGGAAGAAGCCCTGATCTGATGTGTAGATGACAATAGTGTTGCTGTCGAGACCATTTTCCTTAAGATAGGAGAGCAGTTTGCCAATGTTGTCGTCAATACCGGCAACACAACCAAGATAGTCTCTCATATAGAGCTGATAGGCCCATTTGCGGTGAGCATCTCTTGGCATATCGGACGGGATAGGGGTTTTAAGATCGCTCTCTACCATGTTTTCAAGACTCATTTCCAGAGTGTCTGTATATTTTCCTCTTGTTTCATACGTGTCTAAAAGGTTACCAGGTTCCGGAATGGTCACAGAATCAAGTATATGTTTGAATCTCTCAGCCGGTTGCCATGGTCTGTGGGTTGCCTTAAAATGGCACATTATAAAAAATGGCTTAGATTTATCTTTTTGCTCATTAATCCAGTCAATAGTTTTATTTGTCACTAAATCAGTACAATATCCTTTATAGACTATGCCCTTTGATTCTTCAAATCCAAGAGAGTCTGTCCGGTCTTTTTCAATAAACCGGGGATTGTAATATGTACCTTGTCCAACAAAGCAAGAGTAGTAGTCAAATCCCTGAGGTTCCGTTACCAGGTGCCATTTTCCTATAACGGCAGTCGAATAGCCGTTTTGTTGCAATATTGTAGCAAGTGTAGGTCTGGAAGGATCAAGTTTGTCTGAAAGCGTGAATACATTATTTACATTGCTGTATTGTCCGGTAAGAATGCATGCACGGCTCGGGGTGGAAATTGAATTTGTTGCAAAACAATTATCAAAACGTATACCTTCGTGATACAATCTGTCGATGTTGGGAGTGGGCAAAAGGTCTGATAGTCGGCTTCCATATGCACTGACGGCTGCAGCTGCATGGTCGTCAGACATTATATAAATTATGTTTGGCCTCTGATGCTGCCCGTACAAAAGCGGGGTGGCCATAAAAACTGAGCTGAACAGCGTCAGCGATTTCTTATTTAACATAATATAAATTGTGTTAAAATTATTGTCTGTTTTTTGGATTTATATAGAAAGCACATTAAGTGAATATAAATTCGTATTTTTACGCCAAGCGAAGTTATTAAAAAAAGTTAATTTCGCGGCTCAAAACTTCATGTATGAGAAAAAGAGAAAGAGTGATTTTAGAGTCTGTTGAGATAGAAAATGTTGCGGCAGAGGGAAAAGCAATTGCCCATGTAAACGGCAAGGTTTTATTTGTTCCATTTGCAATTCCAGGCGACATAGTTGATGTTCTTGTCACAGGCAAGAGGAAAAGTTTTATGGAGGGAACTGTTGTGAGGATGGTTAAACCTTCATCAATGAGGATAGATCCATTTTGTTCACATTATGGGGTTTGCGGAGGGTGTAAATGGCAGCCACTACCCTATCAGAAACAGCTGGAATTCAAGCAACAACAAGTGGAAGACCAGCTTGTGCGCATTGGCAGACTCGATTTGCCTGAAATATCCCCGATATTAGGCTCGCAAAAGCAAGAATATTACAGAAATAAGCTTGAATTTACATTCTCTGACAAAAGGTGGGTCGAGAGCCTTAACGAGGCGGAAAACCTCTCGGATCAGGAGAAATTGGGGCTTGGGTTTCATATTATGGGGATGTTCGATAAGGTGCTGGATATCAAAAAGTGCTATTTACAAGAGGAACCTTCGAACAAGATCAGGCTGTTCATTAAGGACTATGCTATTAAGAACAACATCTCTTTCTTTAACCTTAGAGAGCAGACAGGTTTGTTGCGCAATATGGTTGTCAGGACAACAACGACTAATGAGGTTATGCTCATAATCGTATTCTCATCTGACGAGCATGAGATTATAGAAACCCTGATGAATTCGGTAGCTGAACAATTTCCTGAGATAACATCACTCAACTATGTAATAAACAGTAAGAAAAATGATACAATAACCGACCTTGACGTTGTCAAATTCAAAGGTAATGAGGCCATCTATGAGAAGATGGAAAACCTGAGATTTAAAATCGGACCCAAGTCATTTTTCCAGACAAATTCAGAACAGGCATACAGACTATATTCTGTAGTGCGTGATTTTGCCGACCTCAAGGGAGATGAAGTTGTATACGACCTCTACACCGGGACCGGCACTATTGCTCTGTTTTTAGCCTCGAAGGCTGCTAAAGTGGTTGGTGTTGAGTATGTTCCTGAGGCTATTGAAGATGCATTCGTAAATGCCTCCGAGAACAACATCAACAATTGTTCGTTCTATGCAGGCGATATGAAGGATATGCTAAACAAGGATTTTATAGAGGCAAACGGCCGTCCTGACGTTATTATCCTGGATCCTCCAAGAGCCGGAATACATCCGGATGTGGCTAAAGTTATTGTTGAGGCAAAACCATCTAAAATTGTGTATGTCAGCTGTAACCCTGCTACACAAGCAAGGGATATTTCGTTAATGTCAGAGTTTTATAAAATTACCAGGGTTCAGCCTGTAGACATGTTTCCACATACACACCATCTCGAGAATGTGGTGAAACTTGAGTTGAAATCTTAATAGTTCAAATTATGGCTGATATGGAGGATAAGCTTTATTACCAGGATACTATATGTGCCCTCTCCACTCCTGCCGGTGTCGGAGCAATAGCTGTCATAAGAGTGAGCGGGCCAATATCAATCGAGATATTGTCTAAGGTTTTCAAGCCTGCAAAAGGTTCTCAAGTCAGCGAAACGCCAAGCCATCGTTTGCGTTTTGGCACATTTTACAGTAATGGCGAGGTTCTGGATGAAGTACTGGTATCAATTTTCAGAGGCTCTGGTTCATTTTCCGGTGAGGAGTCTGTTGAAATAGCGTGTCACGGATCTTTATATATACAGAATGAGATACTTATGGTGCTGGTATCTCAAGGTGCTAGATTGGCAAAACCGGGAGAATTCTCTCAAAGAGCATTTTTTAACGGCAAGATGGATCTCGCACAGACAGAGGCCATTGCAGACCTTATAGCCTCTGAAACCAGGTCTGCACACCGAGTGGCATTACAACAGATGCGAGGAGGATTCTCGGATGAGTTAAGAAAAATGAGGAGCTCCCTGTTGGATCTGGTTTCTCTTATGGAGCTGGAGCTTGATTTCAGTGACGAAGATGTGGAATTTGCCGACAGATCTCAATTGTATGACCTTTTAAACAAGTCAATCAGTCATATAAATGTTCTTATTGAATCTTTTAAATTAGGTAATGTCATTAAAAACGGTGTACCTGTGGTAATTGTGGGCGCAACAAATACAGGGAAAAGCACTCTTCTCAATGCCATCCTGGGTGAGGAAAGAGCCATTGTATCAGACATTCACGGTACTACCAGGGATTTTATAGAAGATGTGGTCAATATTTCGGGTCAGGCCTTCAGATTTATAGACACAGCAGGTATAAGGAGAACAAAAGAGCTGATTGAGATTGCCGGGATTGAAAGAACCTACGAAAAGATACAGAGTGCTTCTATAGTGGTCCTCATGTTGGATGCAGAAAGGGAGGACACTTTTAATACCGGTATTAAAGAGCTCTCCAGCAGGGTCAAAGAGAGACAATTTATAGTAGTACTTCTGAACAAATGCGATCTTTTTACAAAGCAAAAGGTATCAGAAAAGATAAATTCCGTTTCAAAATTAGCTCGCGAGGAGAATTTGAAGATTGACCGTACCATACCTTTCTCTGCGAAAACAAAATATGGATTGGATATCTTTATATCAATACTATTAGAAAGTCAGGAAAATAGGGATTTTACATCGAGTGCTACTTTAGTAACAAATGTGCGCCATTATGAGGCTTTAAAGTTAGCCGGACAGGCACTTGAGAGAGTACTCCAAGGCATGGATGACTCATTGCCTACCGATCTTCTGACCCAGGATATCCGTGAAGCTCTCTTCCATATAGGCGAAATTATCGGCGAGGTAAGCACCGACGAGATACTTGGGAACATTTTCTCAAAGTTCTGTATCGGAAAATAAGAGTTGATTTCCAACGATGTGAAATTAAAAGTCAGAAATCACAAAAAGAACATCTTGATAAACTTATTTATGAAATCTTGAATTCAAGTAATATATAAAGTCGTAGAATTCAGTTTACTCATTATAAACTAATAATAGCGGAAGGGAACTAATTATGATTACCAAAGACGAACTCAAACATATCCTCACCGATACAGAAAGTTATCATGTAGAGCGGACTATTTCGACCGACAATGCCGATAAATTCTGTCAGGTGATCTGTGCGTTTTCCAATGATCTTCCGGGAAGCAGTAAGAACGGCTACTTGATTATAGGCGCACATGATAACGGGAAACTGTCGGGCTTGAAAGTTAACGATAAACTGTTACTTCAAATTAACAATATCCGTACAGATGGAAATATATTGCCCCAACCTGTAATGATGGTTGAGAAGTTCAGTTTTGAGGACGGTGATGTGTTAATAGCAGAAGTTCAACCGTCGGAGTTTCCGCCTGTGCGCTATCGCGGACGGGTTTGGGTACGTGTAGGGCCTCGTAAAAGCATAGCTTCGGAGGCTGAAGAGAAGATATTGACCGAACGGCGGCTCTCTAATGTCCATACTTTTGATGCCATGCCTTGTTTGGGAACAACTATGGCAGATATAGATGTATCTTTTATCAAACGGGAATTTCTTCCCAAAGCAGTAGCCGAAGAAGTACTGGTTGAAGATAAACGTCCCATCGAAGAACAGCTTGCATCGCTTGGGTTCTACGATTTACGCTATAACTGTCCGACAAATGGTGCCATTATTTTGTTTGGCAAAAACCCTGAGCGATATCTGCATGGTTCCTACGTTCAATACGTCCGGTTCAAAGGCAAAGACAGGGCAGGCGACATCATCAATGAACATAAATTCAGTGGAAATCTTTGCAAGGAACTGATGAAGATAGACACATTCATTGAAACCAGCATTTCACAAAAACGCCCGATTCCGGTAAGTGTGTTAAGGGAAGAGACCGTTTCCAAATATCCGTATTGGGCTACACGCGAGCTACTGATGAACGCTATCATGCACCGTGATTATGAAACCAACGCCCCAGTACAATTCTACGAATACGACGACCGGATTGAAGTTCAAAACCCCGGTGGATTATATGGAAAAGTTAGCCCTGCCAATTTCCCTAATGTTAGCGACTATCGCAATCCATTTATAGCCGAAGCCATGAAGATCTTGGGTTATGTCAACCGTTTTAGCCGTGGCGTATATCGGGTTCAAAAGGAATTAGTAGAAAACGGTAACGGTGAAGCCTCTTTTGATTTTTCTTTGATTACCGCTTTCAGGGTAGTAGAAAAGGTCTCAGGAAAGTACTTTGAGGCGGGTTTTGGGTCGGATAATATACAAGAAGCCCCAGAAACTACCCAGAAACTACCCAGAAACCACCCAGAAACTACCCGGGAAAGAATATTGAAAATTATTGAAGAAAATCCCGGTGTCACTCGCAAAGAATTATCTGTAATCCTTGAAATAACCACAGATGGAGTCAAGTACCATTTACAGAACATGGTTCGTGAGGGCATTATCAAACGAGAAGGTTCTGACAGATCTGGGAAATGGGTTGTATTATAAAAAAACAGAAAAGACACATATCAACCATGTCAAAGGCGCAACTCAAGAAACACCTCTCTGACCTTACTAAGGAACAGGTCATCGAAGTTATATTAGAACTCTACGATGCTCGCAAAGAGGCCAAGGAGTATCTGGAATTTTACCTTAATCCAGACGAGGTCGCAAAGTTGGAAGAATACAAAAGAATCATCCGCGACGAGTTTTTTCCTAAACGGGGGGAACCTAAATGCCGCGTCAATATCTGCAGGCAAGCCATATCGGATTTCAAGAAACTAAATCCACATCCGGCTTGTCTTACAGACCTGATGCTGTATTATGTCGAAACAGGGTGTGAAATGACCAGTTTGTATGGCGATATGTGGGAACAATATTACACCACGCTGGAGACTAACTTTAGCAAGGCAATGGAGTTGATCGCTAAATTAGGATACACAGGGCAATTTAGCGAACGGATTGAGCGGATGTTGAAGTCAGTAGAAGATTGTGGATGGGGATTCCCTGACACATTGTATGACATCTATTATGAATACAAATAGTTGTTTTTCCAAACAAGCAAACAAGTGAGTTGAATTTCGCCATTCATTGTAAACCCGAAGTATCGAAATTGTAAATAAATTCAACTCATAAATGACTGAATCCGAATTAATAAAGCGAGTAGCCGAACTGGAAGCAAAGAATCTTGAGTTGTCAGAAGAAAACGATAGATTGCGGGAAATGCTAGGTTTACCTTTGCAAAAAACGTCTCCCAAAGAGGCGGTTCGGATACAAAGCATTCAAGAACATACTAACAGAGAAACCGCACCTCAATCTACGATAAACAAATACAGTACCCCTGATGAAAAAATAGAGCTATTTCTGTCATTATTCCGGGGACGAACAGACGTATATGCTAAGCGTTGTTACAGTAAAAAATATGGAAGCAGTTATTACATTCCAGCCTGTAAAAACGAATGGACAAAAGGACTTTGCGACAAAGCACGTGTTAAATGCAAAGATTGTCCTAATCGAGACTTATTATCCTTGGGAAAGGAGATTATAAACAACCACCTTCGAAATAAAAATGAACATGGAGCAGGAGTTATCGGAATTTATCCGCTATTACAGGACGAAACCTGTCTATTCATAGCTGTTGATTTCGATGAAGAAAAATGGGAAGAAGACATAACTGCATTCCGTTTTGTATGCAATACATATAATATTCCTGTTGCCATAGAGCGTTCCCGTTCCGGAAATGGCGCCCATGCTTGGATATTCTTTGAAGAGCCCATCCCCGCAATATCTGCCAGAAGGCTTGGAAATGCACTTTTGACAAACGCGATGTCTGTCCGACATGAAATACGCTTCACTTCGTATGACCGGATGTTCCCCAATCAAGACTTCATGCCAAAGGGCGGTTTCGGTAACCTGATTGCTTTGCCTTTACAGGGAGGAGCACGAAAAAATGGGAATAGCGAATTTGTCGATGAAAACTTTCATAGCTACCCTGACCAATGGGATTATTTGGCAGCCATCAGAAAGATGAATTCGGATGAGATAAAGAGGGCACTTGCCATATTGTGTGAAGGAAATGGATTGGGAGAGCTTGGTAGTTTGGAAAACAATAATGAAGAGGCTTCCCTACCGTGGGAAAGCAACAAAGTAAACAACAATCTTGAGAAGAACGATTTCCCAGATAACTTGACTATTTTTGAAGCCAACCCCTTGCCCGAACAGGAGAAAAAGCGGGGACGAAAAAAGGTTCGAACTATTATTGGACAAATAGGTTCAGGGAAAAACACAGCATCCGGCATTATTGATATTGCACTTGTCCAAAGTTTAGTTCATGAAAACGAGGTGGATGATGTCGTGAAAGAGTATGGTATGGTAATTGTGGACGAATGCCATCATGCTTCCTCGCTTAATTATGAGAAAGTACTTGGTGCAACAAGCGCCCGATATGTTTATGGGTTAACAGCAACTCCCCAACGGCAAGACGGACAACACCCGGTTACCTTTATGCAATGCGGACCGATACGATACAGCGTTAGCGCAAAGGGGCAGGCCGACAAACGAAACTTTGAACATTATATCACACCTTGCTTCACCGGATTCAGGAGACCTCTTACTCAAAATGAATCCGATTGGCATATCACCAAAATATTTGCAGCTCTTGCGGAGAACGAGCTTCGCAACCAACAAATAGCAACTGATGTAAAAGAATCATTACTAAACGGAAGAACTCCTATTATCCTTACTCAGCGTAAAGAACATGTTATGCGACTGACTGATCTTCTTAAAGATCAAGTAGATGCACACATTATTGCATTAGTTGGTGCTGATTCGGCAAAAGTAAAAAACAAGATGGTTGAATCCCTTACTCTAATCCCGCATGATGAAAAACTTGTACTAATCGCAACAGGTAAATACATAGGAGAAGGATTTGACTATCCCCGTTTAGATACACTATTTCTGGCATCTCCGATTGCATGGAAAGGGACATTGGCTCAATATGCCGGACGACTACACCGAGAATATCCCGGCAAACAAGATGTGATCGTCTATGATTATGTAGATATTCACATTCCTGTTTTAGAAAGAATGTATCATAAACGGTTGACAGGTTACGCTCAAATCGGCTACAAAGCATTATCTTCAAAGAATGAACCGGATAGGATCAGCATGATTTACGACTGTAATACATTTATACCTGCCATCCGGGATGATTTTGGCGAAGCGAGAAAAGAAATTCTAATAGCAAGTCCACATATACTGAAAAAACAAATCAGCACAGTGTTTGAATGGTTGAAAGAACCTTTGTTTGCAGGAGTTTTAATTACCATCATTACTCGTCCGGTAGAATCATCCAAAGATCCAGAACAGACAAGAAAATGTATTGAACTTCTCCATGCAAGGTTCAAAGTCATACAAGAATCGGATATCTATCAAAAATACATCATTATTGATAACCGGCTCGTTTGGTATGGGAGCATCAGTCTTTTCGATACTGGAGATTCGGATGATACTATTATGCGGTTAGAATCAAGAGAATTAGTAGAAGAACTGGCAGCCGAAAGGATAAAAAACCATGAAGAATGACTATCTTTGTCCCCGCAAACCATTTGTAACCCAAATTCGATAACAGTCAAGAAACCAACGAACTAAAGTTGATTTCCGACCCTTACAAATGGGCTGAAAAAGTAGCGGTACATCGCGTATATCGAAAGCGCTCATAAACAGCAACTTGCATTTGTCCCCAAATTCTGTGAAGTTGTAAAAATGAGGTCTGTACCGTTTTGAGCGTAGAACGCTGTTAGTCAATTTTGTAAATATGCTGTATTGGAAAGTGAAAAGAACTTCCAGATTTCGTCACATATATCCAGATCATTTTGTCCCCAGCTATGGGTGCCGCCGATAATCTCATAGAGCCAGACACTGTTTTTGCCACTATTGTTGTAGTATTTATGAGAGATGACTCTGTGGGAATCCGGTTTTTTTAGAGGCAGTTCGGTGGTGGACTTTTTGTCGCAGCCGTTTCTCTTTACCCAGAATGATATCGCGTCAGGGACGGCAATATATGCCCCCCAGCCTCCCTTATTGTCTAAATCTCCGGTCCACTCTGAGACCCTGTCCTCTGTTCCATGTATTTCGAATAGCGGAATAGGCCTTGGATTTGGGTACTTTTCGGGCATCCACTCCATAGTAAGCCCGGCTATTGGTGCAACAGCCTTAAATACTTTCTGGCCGCAATATGCCAGCAGATAACACATCTCACCTCCGTTGGACATTCCTGTGCAGAAAGTTTTTCTCCTGCTGAATCCATATTCTCTCTGCAGTTCTCCGGCCAGAGAACATAGAAACTCCACATCGTCCACCTTCATATCTGCCTGAAACGGGTAACCCACATTCCAGCAATTTTTACCTTTTCCATCCTTCGAACCCTGAGGGTAGCAGACAGCAAAACCAAAACGCTTTGCAGCCTCATTAAAGCCTATGTTATCCAGGTTAAAGTTTCTGCCATATCCATGCAGTACAAATACCAATGGTGCCCCATTTTTTAACCCTTTGGGAATATATAGTTTGTACTCTCTTTCCAGCCCCTGGTCGTTTATACTGAGTGTCTTATATGATGAGTCCTGTAAAAAGGGTGTTTTCGTTTCTGCCGATAGATTGCCTGTAAGCAGCAGAACAGATAGAGCGGAAAGAATGAAGAATTTAATACGATTCATATATTATTCTTTTTAATAGTGACAAAAATAGAAAATAAAATATATCTATCTTTAACCACAAAAACATAACTATGCTTAAACTCACACGATTTGTTGCCATCGCTGCAATAATTGCTTTTTCTGCCATTACCTGCCGAGCTGCCTCTGCCGAAGAGGCTTCAAGAGGATTGTTTGACAGAATCCTTGGAGAAAAATCCGGTCAATTTATCATTGAAATGATATCTTCCGATCAAGGTGTTGATCTATTTGAGGTTGAGTCATTAAATAACAAGGTTGTTATAAGAGGTAATAACTCTAACAGCATAGCTGTGGGGTTGAATCACTACCTTAGATTCTACTGTCTGACCTCGGTTTCATGGTATGCCGACGACCCCATACAGCTTCCGGAAGTATTGCCCGTAGTTCCCAAAAAAGTTGTTGTGAAATCGTTGTGTAAAAACAGGTTTTTTCTTAATTACTGCACATTCGGATACACAATGCCCTGGTGGCAATGGAGGGATTGGGAACGCTTCATAGACTGGATGGCTCTAAATGGTGTCAATATGCCTCTTGCAATAACCGGCCAGGAGTCTATATGGTATAGGGTATGGAAAAAGCTTGGCTTGCAGGACAATGAGATAAGGGCATATTTTACTGGGCCGTCGCATCTGCCATGGCACAGAATGCTGAATATAGATTATTGGCAAGGTCCCCTGCCCCACTCCTGGCTTGATCATCAGGAGAACCTTCAGAAACAGATTATCTCAAGGGAGAGAGAGTTGGGTATGAAACCTGTCCTTCCTGCATTTTCAGGCCATGTCCCTTATGAGCTAAAGAGAGTGTATCCTAATGCCAGAATCAATAAGATGAGCCAGTGGGGTGGATTTGACACTCTATACAGAAGCAGCTTCCTTGACCCTACCGATACATTGTTCAGAATGATTCAGAAAGAGTACCTCGATCAGCAAACTGCGCTTTATGGAACAGACCACATATATGGAATTGATCCGTTCAATGAGATCGTGCCACCAAGCTGGGAGCCTGACTATCTGGCAAGAGTCTCAAAAACGATTTTCAAGACTCTGGAACAAGTTGATCCTAACGCTGTATGGTTGCAGATGAGCTGGTTGTACTATTATCAGCGTAAGGATTGGACAAATCCGAGGATAGAGGCATTTGTAAGGGCTGTCCCTCAGGATAAAATGGTGTTGCTTGATTATTTCTGCGAAAGGCAGGAGGTCTGGAAGCTTACCGATAAGTTTTTCGGGCAGCCATATATCTGGTGTTATCTGGGCAATTTCGGAGGTAATACAATGCTTGCAGGTAATATTAAGGATGTTGGGGAAAAGATTGATAATGCCATGAAGAATGGGGGTGACAATTTCTGGGGTCTCGGCTCCACTCTTGAGGGTTTTGACTGCAATCCGCTTATGTATGAGTATATATTTGACAAAGCATGGAATCTGGGTATCCCTGATAAGGAGTGGATAAAAAAATGGGCTGACAGAAGATCCGGAGTTGCAGATGAGAAAAATTCAGCAAGCTGGGGGTTACTTTACGACTCAATTTATACCGGAACATCCAAAACCGGGCATTGCTCTATGATTAATTCAAGGCCGAATGTAAACAAACAGGAGAGGTATGCCAAGATTGACCTTACCTACAATAATAAGACCCTGCTTAAAGCCTGGGGCGAGATGCTCAATTGTGACTCTAAAGAGAGGTCCTCTTATCAGTATGACATAGTTAATATCGGACGACAGGTTCTCGGAAACTACTTCAATGATCTCTGGATACTCTATAAGGGTGCCTTGAAAGTAAAAGATTACAAGGAGATGCAGCGATTAAGGATGGTTATGACCTGTTTGATGACCGATATAGATGAACTTCTCAGAACTCAGCAATCTTTCCTTCTTGGAAAATGGATAGCAGATGCCAGGGCTATGGGAGTTGACTATAATGAAGCCGATTATTATGAGATGAATGCCAGAAACCTTCTTACAACATGGGGAGACAAAGATCAGGTGCTTAACGATTATGCAAATCGCACTTGGGCCGGTTTGGTAAGCGGATACTACTTATACAGATGGGAGTTGTTCTTTAACGAGGCAGAGAAGGCTGTAAAAACAGGTTCTGGTTTTGATTATAAGGCATATGTTAACATGGTGTCAGATTTTGAAGTAAAATGGTGGAAAGATAGGTCTGGCAACTATAATGATAAGCCTGAAGGCGATAGTTTCCGTATTGCCAGGAAAATGTATGATAAATACTCTAAGCTAGTATGTGCTTCTATTTCAAACAATCAAAAGATGCGCTGACACTTGCGAAAAGATTCAAGGTTCAAGCCGGCAATGATGAGCAGTTCGTGAAAGGCGATTTCAACGCCTTCACTTTTCCCAAAGTTCCTGTCATTACTGACAAACAGCGTAATATATTGTCCGGATATTATTGGGGGCTGATTCCTGATGATGGAGCCGATCTGTCAATCAGAAAGTTTACTCTAAATGGAAGGATTGAGACTCTTAATACTGTAAAATCATACAGAAAATATGTGCAAAACAGGTGTCTTATTGTAGCTGACGGTTTTTATGAGTGGGGAGTGAATAGTGAAAAGTGTATAGTGAGAAGTGAAAAGTGTATGGTGAGAAGTGAAAAGTGGATAGTGAGAAGTGAAAAGAGTATAGTGAATAGTAAAAAGTGCAAATATTTGATTACGCTTCCGGATGAATCTTTGTTTGCTTTTGCCGGAATATACTCGCCAAATGGTACATTTACCCTCCTTACAACTACAGCAAACGAACTATTGGCAGAGATACACAATACTAAACTGAGAATGCCTGTTATCCTAAAGCCAGAGCAGGAAGAGATGTGGTTGAGCAATACAGATATAAAGAATTTCAGCAAACCTTTTGAGGATGAACTTTCTGCAAAACTGATTGATGCAGGACAGGATTTCAAAAAAAACTCTAACTTAGACGATATTTTAATTTTTTAATATCTGTTATGAATTATTCTGGAAAAACAGCTCTTATAGCAGATGATGATAACTATAGTGCTTATCTGCTTAGTGCTCTTCTTAAACGGATCGGATTTGATTCCATTATTGTAGAGAATGGTATCCAGGCAGTTGATACCTGCAGGCAACATCCCGAGATATCTTTAATAATGATGGATCTGAGCATGCCGGAGATGAACGGCATAGAAGCAACAAAAGTTATAAAAAGTTTTATGCCTGAGATTACAATCATTGCGCAAACAGCCTATTCAATTTTCGGGGACAAAGAGAAGACAATTGAAGCCGGATGTAATGCCTATCTCTCCAAGCCCATAGATAAAGACGAACTTTATGCTGCCATTGACAGACTAATTAAATAATATGACATTACATATGACTTATAACCGATTACAGAATTTTGGAAAACTTCTTCTTCTAATATCTTTCATATCATTATTTGCAGTATCCTGCTCAAAGGATGACAATCCGAAACCAGAACCCGAAGAGGAGGAACTTCCTCTGGAATACAATGCAACAACAGACAATATAATACTTAAACACGAGTTCAGGGCAGCATGGCTTACAACCGTGGGAAATTATGACTGGCCTGTTAAAGGTGCATCTGCTGAAGCTCAGACAGCATCACTTATTTCAATAATAGATCAGCTCAAAAGTCTCAATTTTAACGTTATCCTTTTTCATGTCAGACCTACTTCAGATGCTTTTTATCACTCAAATCTGGTTCCATGGTCATATTATCTGACCGGAACTCAAGGAGCGGATCCCGGTTTTGATCCCCTTGAGGTTGCAATTGAGGAGGCTCACAAGAGAGGTATGGAGGTTCATGCCTGGCTTAACCCTTACAGAATAGGCTCTACATCAATAACCCTGGCAGCAAACCATCCTGCTGTACTTCATCCTGAATGGGCAATACTATATAATGGCAACAGGTATCTCAATCCGGGACTTCCTGCCGTTAAATCTCACCTTAGGGCCGTAGTGACCGAAATTATACAGAATTACGATGTGGACGGTATCCATTTTGATGATTACTTTTATCCATCAGGTGCCAAGTCCTCTGCCAATCCTTTCGGATTTGACGATCAGGCAACATATAATACATATGGAGGGTCACAAACCGTCGATGCGTGGAGAGAGGCAAATGTAGACGAGATGGTACAGGATATCGGAAACACTGTTAAAACCCTTAATCCTAAGGTGCTTTATGGAATCTCACCTCAGGGTAAACAGGAAAATTCAATGACTGTATATGCTGATGCTCAGTCATGGTTACAGCAGAAGTGGGTTGATTATCTGGCACCTCAGATATACTGGCAGATAGGTCACCCAACTGCGGATTTCTCTACAGTCCTGAGTTATTGGAATAGTAACGCAAACACTATTCCTATTATTCCAGGACTTGCTGCTTATAAATATGGAGATCCGACTTATCCTGCATACACATTGAATGAGCTTCTGAATGAGGTTAATATGGGCCGTTCTTATGCAAGTGTGTATGGGAACTGCTGGTTCAGAGTTGTACATATATTTAATGGATCGCTAAGCTCTTATATACGGGGCACAATATATCCCTATAAAAGTCTTATTCCTAAAATGGGTTCTGATACATCAACCCCGGTTCCTTCAGCTCCGGTTGTCTCATTAAATACAAAGACATTGACCTGGTCTGCTGTTAATAATGCAACTTCATATGCTGTTTATGAATTGGAGAGAAACGGAAAAACCAAGAAATGGAATGCAAATTGCAAACAGATTGGTACAGGCCTGACATACCAGGGTAATAGCGGGAAAAACTATTTTGTTATAGCTGTCAACGGACGTGAAAAGTCCCCTAATTCCAACATCATTTATATTCCATAACTCCAAATAATGAAAAACAGAGAGATTGAAATTTTCTCCCCGGAGATAAATGAACCACTGTTCATCTCTGTATCTGATTCTCCGGTTCATGCGGGATTCCCATCTCCTGCCGAAAACATTATAGAGAATAAATTGGATCTGAATAAATTACTTGTAAAGAATCCCTCTTCAACATTCTTTGCAAAAGTAAGCGGAGAAAGCATGATAGATGATGGTGTTGATGATAGTGATATACTTGTAATAGACAAGTCTGTCACCCCTTATGACGGAGCTATTGCCGTCTGTTATCTGGATGGAGAGTTCACGCTGAAAAGGGTCAGGTTCATGGATGGGTTCATTCTGCTAGTCCCTTCCAACAGCAAATTCAAGTCAATAAAAGTGGACAAGGATAATGAGTTCCTTGTCTGGGGGGTGGTAAGGTATATAATAAAGAAGAGATGAAAGGGTTATATTCTGTAAGCACTCTGGCAAAGAGCCTCTTCTTTGTGTATATAATTGTAATTCTCTCAATAATGATTTTTACAATCAATACCGAGGATATTAAAGCCCCTGATTTCATCTTCGGAATTAGGATTGACAAGATTGTTCATTTTATAGTTTTTCTACCCTACCCATTCCTGCTCTGGCTCGCTTTCAATAAAAGATTTACCGGACACGGAAAATTCTTCTTATCTGTTTTAATACCTATTACAGGTATTCTATTTGCCATAACAACAGAGCTTTTACAATCTGTAAACCCCTCAAGGGATTTTGATGTTTTTGACATTTTAGCAAACATTCTTTCTGTTATCTTTGCATCGTTAGTTTTAAATGTCATCCATTTTATAAATGATAGGTCTCGCTGACTGTAATTCATTTTTTGTAAGTTGTGAAAGGGTCTTTAACCCTTCATTGCTTGGTAAAGCTGTGGTAGTACTCAGTAATAATGACGGGTGCGTTATTTCGCGTTCAAAAGAGGCCGTCAGACTTGGAATAAAGATGGGGCAGCCGGTATTCAAGATTATGGATATGATAAGGGAGAAGAGTGTTGCAGTATATTCTTCGAATTACATCCTTTATGGTGATATGTCTCAAAGGGTAATGGATACTTTAAGAGAATCCGTACCTTCGATTGAAATCTACTCTATTGATGAAGCATTCTTATACCTTAACGGTATTGAAAACACTTCTTTGAAAGAATTCGGAGAGAATCTTGTCCGAAAAGTGGGAAAAAATACGGGAATACCAATAAGTGTTGGGATTTCACACACGAAAACCCTTGCAAAGATTGCGAGTAAGCTGGCGAAGAAGTACCCAAGGCTTAATGGCGCATGTTATATGGAAGATGATAGGGATATCCGAAAGGTTTTAAAGAGTTACCCTGTCTCAGAGGTCTGGGGTATTGGCAGAGAGTATGCCAAGATGCTCAATAGTAATAAAATCAATACCGCCTATGAATTCACAATGGCATCTCCTCAATGGGTGAAGACAAAGATGAGCATTATGGGTCTGAGGATATGGAAGGAGCTTAATTGTGAGCCAAGTATAGATTTTGAAGAGAGTGCCTCAGATAAGAAGCAGATATGTACCAGCAGAAGCTTTTCCAGGGAACTCACAACTCTTGATGAGATATCACAGGCTGTTGCCTCATTTGCAACCACTTGTGCTGCATCTTTAAGAAGACAACACTCCGTTTGCCGTTCAATGCATGTTTTTATCCTCACAAATCCATATAAAGAGGTGACTGCCAATTATTATCGTAGCGTTATTGTGCCTCTGGAAACCCCGACAGACAGCACTCTTGTGATAGTCAAGGGTGCAATGAGTGGTCTTGTGAAGATATTCAGAGAGGAGTATTCTTATAAAAAGGCAGGAGTAATACTGCAGGATATTTCAAGAAAAGAGTCTACCCCTGCGGATTTGTTCTGCGGGCATGATTCTCAAAAGCACGCAGCCCTTATGGATTCGTTGGATGATATAAATACTAGATATGGACGAAACACATTGGTGACCGCAACTCAGGGGGTATCAAAGATAAAGGCAAACTCAAATCATCTTTCAAGAAGATATACAACGTGTTGGGATGATATTATTGAAGTGAAAATTTAAGTATCCTTACCCAGTTTCTTTTGACAAATATTTTGTATTTAGTATCAGGTTGTATTTTTTCATCCATGACAGAGCCATCTATCATATCAACTCCGGATGTCGCGATTTTTCTCTCTGAACCCATGAAGTCGAATGCATGTAAAGGAATATTTATCCCCAAATGTGCTTCTGTGTCCGAAAAATTTACAATAAACAGAATCATATCTTTGCCATACGATCTCATGAATGAATAGTGTTTATATGGGTCATACAGATCAGATTTTTTGTTAGCATATTGCAAATCATAGCTTTTACCCTCAGTTAACGCCTTTTCGGTTGTTGCAATGTTAAGCAATCTGCTATAAATCGTTCTGATGTTGTTCTCCTCGCCTGATCTCCAGGATATAACGGACTTGAGTGCCCAGTAGTCGTATATCGAGGTTTTGCCGTCAATTCCGCTGAATCCTTCACTATCCATACCCCTCTCCCCAAGCTCCTGGGCAAAATATATCATAAAGGGCGCGGAATTAAGCATCAGAGAGACTGTTAAAGCCGGAATTGCCTTTAACGGATCTCCTGCATAAAAATCTGAGGCGGCTCTTACCTCATCATGATTCTCTATGAAATTCAACATTCTGGATTGAAATGGACCCAACTCTTGCCATCTGAGCGTTATTTCATAAGCGGCAGCTTTACCGGTAGTAACTAATTTCAGGGTATCGTACAACCCCACTTTATCATATAGATAATCAAAGCCGGCAATGTCAAGATATTCTGAATAGTTTTCCTTGTTATAAACCTCACCTATGAAGACAGGATTCCTAAAGCTCTTTTTTGCTTTATTTATAGCCCACTTCCAGAATTGAACCGGTACCATTTCAGCCATATCACACCTGAATCCGTCAACTCCAAGATGAAGCCAGAATTCAATTATCTCTCCCATTTTATTCCAGGTATCCGGAACAGGGTTGAAATAACTGACTTTATTATTCATATAATCAACACCATAATTAAGCTTTACAGTCTCGAACCAATCATTAATTGAGGGGTTCGGCTTAAAGCAGTCATTGCCAGATGTTCTTGCCGGGTTTTCGCTATATGTATTTGAATATTCAGTAGATTGAATAGGTGATATAAAGCTTTGGTTAGGTAAATAGTAGAAATTATTCATAGGGTGAAACGGGTATTCAGGGTTATCTGTAAACCCGAAATCCATCATATTTGAAGGGCTGGAATCGGAGTGATATTGCCTTGCAACATGGTTAGGCACAAAATCAATGATTACACGCATCCCCGAGTGGTGTACCCTGCTAATTAAATCTGTGAATTCCTGTATTCTCGATGGTATATTATCTGCCAGATCCGGATCCACATCATAATAATCCTTAATTGCGTATGGAGATCCTGCTTCACCTTTAACTACTTGATTGTTATCTTTTAATATGCCATATTTTGTATAGTCAGTTTTGGTAGCATGTTCTATAACCCCTGTAAACCAAATATGTGTGCATCCTAAATCTTTGATTGATGAAAGTATTTCATAGGTGAAATCGGAAAATTTTCCACAACCATTCACATATATAGAAGAATTGGGAACACAACTTGCGTTTGTGTTCCCAAAAAGTCTAGGCAAAACCTGGTATATTATGAGTTTTGCACTCATTTAATGTTTACCAGTTCAAAATTTTATTGAAATCGTATTCTTCCGGATTTTCAAGATACTTTGAAGCAGCATCGTAATCGCTTTCTGTTATGAAATGGAAAATGTTTTTAATCACAGCCTGAACTCGGTCAGAATCTATGCTAACGCCTCTCGGTGGAATCTTGCCTGTAGTAGGATCTTGAATTTCAGACAGATATAGCGGCTTGACCTTTCCAAGATGGTCTATATAAACCATACATCCTGTATTACCCTCTGTAAATAGCTGATAAACTCCAATTCCAAGTTCTGTGCAATATACTAGGTCATACGCTACAGGGGACTGACATCTAAGCTCATACCCAAGCTCAACAGGACGAACCTTAATTCCTATTTTCAGCTCTTTCAGCCTTTTCTCAACAAGCTCGCAAAAAATGTGTGCCTTTGATATCTTGCCAAGTTCGGGATGTCCGTGGTCATCGTATGAAAATATTATTCCGGAGTTAGTCAGCTCTTCATTGCTCAGTTCATGAAATACACCTTCTGAAATCATAACTGTACCATATTTGATCCCCAGAATCTCTCTCTTTACTATGGCAGAAATAGATAATTTAATAATCTTGTCCAGAGTTATCGGTGTCTTGTTGAACATCTCTGGGATAACTGTCATTGGGTAGTGTGCTGCAGATGCTATTCCGAAGGCAAGGTGACCTGCGGATCTTCCCATAGCGCATATAATGAACCAGTTATTGCTGGTCCTTGCGTCCTCGTATATGGTTGTTGCTAAACGTGCTCCCTCTGCTTTTGCTGATTCATAGCCAAATGTAGGTCTCTGGAGAGGAAGCGGCAAATCGTTGTCGATAGTTTTTGGAACGTGAATATTTGAAATCTTATGATTATGCTCATGCAGGAATTTTGCAACCCTGTTTGCTGTTGATGCAGTATCATCTCCCCCTATTGTTATCAGGAGTTTAATGTTGTTTTTTGTGAATAGTTCCAGATTGAAATTTTTCTCGAAATCCTCTGCAGTTGGTTTATACCTGCTCATGACCAAATATGAGCCTCCTCTGTTGAATATTGAATCTGCCAAAATAAAATCCAATTCAACGATATTTGGGTTTTTTGAAAAAATACCCTTGTATCCGCCATTAATACCAAGAACTCTATACCCTTTGGCTATAAATGTTTTAGCAATACTACCAACAACGGTATTCATCCCCGGGGCAGGTCCCCCTCCTGTTAAAATTATAATCGTCTCTTTCATCTTATATTTTATTGATGCCGCAAAGGTAGCAATAATTAAAAAATATCTAAATTTGTAATATATTTTATGAAAAAATCAGATTCATTAGCATTTGAAAGAATTTTAAAGCTCCGGAAAGAGCTGGAAGAGCATAACCGACGTTATTATGTTGAAAATAAGCCCTCAATATCTGACTTCGATTATGATATTCTGATGAACGAACTTATTACACTGGAGAAACGATTTCCTCAATTCTCGTCAGAGGTGTCTCCAAGTGTTGTGGTAGGCAGTGATATCCAAGGTCAGAATACTGGTAATCAGTTTGTTCAGGTTGCTCATAGATTTCCTATGCTTTCTATCAGCAATACATATGACAAGGCTGAACTGGCCCTGTTTGATGAAAGAGTACGCAAAGCTTTACAGCACAACGTAAATTATGCTTGCGAACTGAAAATTGATGGTACAGCCATTTGCCTGACATATATTGACGGAAGACTTATAAGAGCTGTTACAAGGGGTGACGGTTCTAATGGTGATGATGTCACCAGAAATATTCTTAAGATTAATTCTATACCAAAAGTTCTGAGTGGCTCGGGTTTCCCTCAAGAGTTTGAAGTAAGGGGTGAAATATTCATGCCATGGAAATCTTTCGATGAACTGAATCTTAAACGTGAAAAGAATGAGGAGGAGTTGTTTGCAAATCCAAGGAATGCGGCATCAGGCTCTTTAAAGCTTCTGGATAGCGAGGAGATAGCCAAGCGTGGATTACAAGCTATTTTTTATCATATATTATATGATCAGGAACTTGACAGTACAAGTCATTGGCAATTACTGGAGTCAGCCAGGACATGGGGACTCCCCACATCTCCCTATATAACTCTTTGCGAGAGCATTGAACAAGTATATGACTTCCTCGATTTATGGGATGTTGAGAGAACAGGCTTGCCCTATCCCACTGACGGCGTTGTAATAAAAGTAGATAATCTTATTGATCAGAAGATTTTGGGTAACACATCAAAATCGCCACGTTGGGCAACTGCATATAAATTTAAACCTGAACAGGCCCTGTCTAGGGTGATTTCGGTTGATTTTCAGGTTGGAAGAACAGGTGCTGTAACTCCTGTGGCAAATCTTGAACCGGTACTATTGTCTGGGACCACCGTAAAGAGGGCTACTCTTCACAATCTGGATCAGATCAGAGCTCTTGATCTGCATATCAATGACATGGTCTATGTTGAAAAGGGAGGTGAGATAATCCCAAAGATTACAGCGGTTGACCTTTCAAGAAGAGATAGTATTATCTTCCCTGTTGCTTTTCCACATAATTGCCCTGATTGCGGGACTCCTCTTGTAAGAGAAGAGAGTGAGGCTAAACACTATTGCCCGAATCAGTTTGGATGTCCGACTCAGATAAAGGCAAAATTCATACATTTCTGTGGCAGGAAGGCTATGGATATACTTGCAGGGGAAGCTACCATAGATCAATTGTATGAAAAAGGTTACATTTCCGTCTTGTCAGATTTATATAAGCTTACAGAGGAGCAACTATTGTCGCTTCAAGGCTGGAAAGAGAGAGCTGCAGACAGATTTCTTCAGAGTCTGGAAAAATCCAAGAATGCACCATTCTCAAAAGTTCTTTTTGCAATTGGGATAAGATTTGTGGGTGAAATTACTGCAAAAACTCTTGCAAAATATTTTGGAAATATAGATGGAATCATCTCAGCTACTAAAGAGGAACTTCTTCAGGTGGAAGAGGTTGGTGAAAAATTGGCTGATTCGGTAATGGCATATTTTAAAGAGCCATCAAATCTATTGTTGATAAGTGATTTGAAACGTCTGGGCATCAACCTTGAGGAGAAACGATCAGAGGTGAATTTGTCTGAAAAGCTTGCCGGTCTCAATATTGTCATTTCGGGGGTGTTTACGATCTCCAGGGAGGAGATAAAATCGATGATTGAAGCTAATTCAGGCAAATCAGTCAGTTCAGTTGCTTCTACAACATCATATCTTTTAACGGGTGAAAACCCCGGCCCTTCCAAGTTGCAAAAAGCTAAACAGTTGGGAGTCCCTGTCATATCAGAGACAGAATTTATGGATATGATCAGATAATTCGTGTTTTGGTAAAACAGGAATTTTGATTATATTTATATCTTATTTATATATAACTCTTATAAAAAAGTTTTTGTTTTGATGAAAAAGATAATAGTAAGTAATAGAATACATTATATTGGTGTTAATGACAGAAGAAAAGCCCTTTTTGAGAACAACTGGCCATTACCGCAAGGTGTTGCTTATAATTCATATCTGATATCAGACGAGAAATCAATTTTGATAGATACCCTGGAGTTTGGTTCCAAAGATGACTATATAGATGAGATAGAGGTAATTTTACAAGGTAAGCCCCTTGATTTCCTTGTTGTAAATCATATGGAACCTGACCACTCAAGTATGATCGGTCTCCTGTTAAGGGTTTTCCCCTCAATGAAGATTATTGGAAACAATAAAACATACAAGATATTAGAGGCATACTACAAGTTGAAGCCGGAGCAATTCTTTGAGGTGAGTGACGGACAGGAACTTGATCTTGGATATCACAAACTTAAGTTTGTGATGACACCATGGGTTCACTGGCCGGAGACAATGATGACGTACGACATGACTGACAAGGTCTTATTCTCTTGTGATGCATTTGGGTCTTTCGGGACTCTGGACGGAGGCGTGTTTGATGATGAGATTGATTTTGAGACACGTTATGAGGGTGAGATGCTCAGGTACTACTCTAACATAGTTGGTAAATACAGTAACATGGTTCAGAAGGCACTGGCAAAACTTGACGGAGTCCCGGTGAAATTTGTGTGTCCTTCACATGGCCCTGTCTGGCGCAAAGATCCGATGAAGGTAATATCACTGTATGACAAGTGGAGCAAATATGAATCTGAACCCGGGGTGGTCATAGTATTTGCCTCGATGTACGGCAATACAGAAAAAATGGCTGACTATATTGCAAGACTCATTGCCGAGAAAGGAGAAAGAAATATTATTATTCACGATGTGTCAAAGACGCATGTGTCTTATATCCTGAGAGATATTTGGAAATACAACTCTCTTATACTTGGTTCGTGCGCATATAATGCAGGAATGCATCCGATGATGGCTCAGCTGTGTCATGAATTGGAGGTGGCAGCTCCAAAGAATAAGAGATACTCTCTGTTCGGATCATACAGCTGGAGTGGAGGCGGGCTTAAGATGCTTGAGTCTTTTTCTTCAAAAATGTCATGGCAACTAGCAGAAAAGCCGGTAGAGGTTTTAGGTATTCCTGATTGTGATAAAATGGATGGTTTTATTTCAATTGCTGAAAAATTGATATAATTATGGAAACAGGCAAAAAATTGATAATTGAAAAGCTTGTCACAGAGACTGACACTGCGGAGTATTATGGATCCGGATTGCTAAAAGTCTTTGCAACACCGGCAATGATTGCCCTGATGGAAAAATCGGCACACCTGTTGGCAAAATTTTCTTTGCCATCGAACCAGGATACTGTTGGGATTGAAGTGAACATAAAGCATACAAGGGCAACTCCTCTCGGGGCAAAAGTGTATGCTGAAGCTGAATTAATTGAAATAGACAACAAGAAACTTACTTTTTCAGTCGTTGCCTTCGATGAAATGGGAGAGATAGGAAGGGGTACCCATATGAGGTATATTATCAATCCTGCAAAATTCATGGGTAAAATATCTTGAAGAAAATACCGGTCAAACATACTTATCAAAGGGTGCTCAAGTTCATCATGGTTGACATCTGGCATCTGGATCTATCCGAGCTGAGTATCATGAGGGCACGGATGATCCGGTATCTTAAAGTCTTTGTTATGACTGTCAGAGGCTTCACTTCTGACAGAGTTAATCTTCAGGCTCAAAGCCTTACATATTTCTCCACAATGTCCGTCGTGCCATTTGTTGCAGTAGTCTTTGCTGTCACAAACGGATTTGGATACGGTGGTGAAATGGAGAACCTTATTTATAAATATTTCGAGGGAAATGAATTGATTGTTAATTACCTGTTGAAATTTGCCGGTAATATTGTTACCTCTCTTGAAAATGGCATATTCGGAATGATAACATTCCTGATGCTTATATCAACGGTCATTTTCCTGATGTTGAATATAGAAAAGGCATTCAATGATATCTGGAAGGTCTCGGGAGGCCGACCAATACATAAAAGGCTGACCTACTACCCTATTTTACTTTTGGTCTCTCCGTTTGTCGTATTAATATTCATGTCCCTGGGACTGATATACACAGATTCTTTAAAGTCAATAGGACTGGAAGTTGACTGGATTATTCCGATTACATCAATTTTCACATGGATTGTACTTTATGGTGTGGTAGTTGTTGTATTTACTATGATGTATTTTTTAATACCAAATACTAAAGTTAAATTTGCTGCGGCATTCAATTCTGCATTAATACTTGCACTGGCCTTTATTGTCGTGCAGTTGTTTTATGTCGAGACGCAATTGCTTGTTTCGGGACTCAATGCTGTATATGGAGTTTTCGCTGCCATACCTCTTTTTCTGGTTTGGATGAACATCAGCTGGACTCTTATACTATTTGGTGCTGAACTTTCACATGCGTTCCAGAATGTTGACAATTATACAATAGATCATGAACAGGACATTATCTGAAAATGCAGTAGACTTTATAGACGATTCTCTGCTGCATTCATTAATTAAGAACACAAAAGAGGACAAAGCCCGACTCAGGGATATATTCGACAAGAGTAAAGCTAAACAGGCCCTGACACTTGAAGAGACAGCTGCCCTCCTCGCAATCGAATCTCCGGATGGTCTGGAAGAGCTTTACCAGACTGCTCGTGACCTGAAGAGATCAATATATGGTAATCGTATAGTTCTCTTTGCTCCCCTTTATATAGGTAACAATTGCATTAACAATTGCACCTATTGCGGCTTCAGGAGTTCTCTCAAGGATGCTGTAAGAAAGACTCTTACGGATCAGGAACTTGTTGCAGAAGTTGCCTCTCTGGAGCGAGAGGGACACAAAAGACTCATTCTTGTGTATGGTGAACACCCTAAATACACACCAGAGTTTATTGCAAGTACTGTAAGAACTTGCTATAATGTCAAGGTTGGAAAGGGCGAAATAAGGAGGGTAAACATTAATGCCGCCCCAATGAGTGTTGAGGGATTCAGGACAGTTAAGGAGTCCGGAATCGGGACTTTCCAGGTTTTCCAGGAGACATATCATAGAGAGACATATGCCAAGTACCATCCGGTAAACACGGTGAAGGGAGATTATATGTGGCGTCTGAACGCGATGGACAGGGCATTTGAGGGAGGAATTGACGATATGGGTATCGGTGCATTATTCGGTCTGTATGACTGGAGGTACGACGTTCTTGGATTGATAAGCCATGCGATACACTTACAGAAGACATACGGCGTAGGGCCTCACACAATAAGTTTTCCTCGTATTAAACCGGCATTTGGCCTGAATATGGACCTGCCTTACGAAGTTACAGACAATCAATTCAAACACCTAGTAGCAACTTTAAGATTGTCAGTTCCATATACCGGTTTAATTATGACTGCCAGGGAGAGTGCTCAAATCAGAGATGAGGTTATTGAGTTTGGCGTGTCTCAGATAGATGCGGGTACAAGACTTGAAATCGGTGGGTATCAGGAGAAACGAGATCACAACCAGAAACTTGACAGAGAACAGTTTGAAGTGGGAGACCAAAGAGAGTTGGATGCTGTTATCCGCTGGCTGCTCAACAGAGAGTTTATTCCAAGTTTCTGTACATCATGTTACAGAGTTGGAAGAACCGGTGAACACTTCATGGAATATGCAATTCCTGGTTTTATCGGTAATTTCTGTACTCCGAATGCAATGCTTACGCTTACTGAATATCTTGAGGATTACTCATCCGAGGAGACTAAAGAGGCCGGTTACAGGCTTATTGCCAATGAACTGGCTAAAATAAAGGACTCAGCAAGGCGTGAGGATATTTCAGGTAAGATTGAACAGATAAAAAGAGGAAAAAGAGATCTTTTATATTAATAAATGGACATATTTACTCCGGAAGACAATGCTCTGATAGAGCGGGAATTTGAAGAATTAAGGTTGGCAAGTCTGAAAAGATGTGCCGATCAGGCTGAATATGAGATTGTCCTTAAAGCTTTTGATTTTGCCCGTTCTGCACATAATGGCGTAAGAAGGCGTTCCGGTGAACCTTATATTATCCATCCCATCTGTGTTGCAAAAATTGTAGTACAGGAGATAGGTCTGGGTTATAAATCGATTGTAAGTGCCCTTATACACGATGTCGTAGAAGACACTGAATACAATATTGAGGATATTGAGAGGCTGTTCGGTGCAAAAATAGCTTCGCTGGTGGATGGCCTGACCAAGATTAAGAGTGCTTTTGACAGCACAACTACAGGGCAGGCTGAGAATTTTAAACGGATATTACTTACATTGAATGACGATGTCAGGGTGATATTGATAAAACTCGCTGACAGACTTCACAATATGAGGACCATAGAATCTATGCCTCAGCTCAAGAAAGACAAGATTCTGAGTGAAACAATGTATATCTTCATTCCTCTGGCGCACCGGCTGGGATTATATAGCATCAAATCGGAGATGGAGAATATATGGCTGATGCAGTCTATGCCGAACGAGTATGAGGAGATTCAGTCGCAGATTGCAAAAACAGTGGCTGAGAGAGGTTGTGCGATTGATCAGTTTATTGAACCTATTTCTGAAAGCCTTCGTCAGGATAACATTGAATTTACAATCTCCAAGAGGACAAAAACCCCCTATTCCATCTGGAGAAAGATGGTGGAGAAGAATATCCCGTTCGATCAGGTATATGATTTGTTTGCAGTCAGGATTGTCTTTGAACCAAAGGAGAATCAACCTGAAAGGGTTCAGTGCTGGCACATTTATTCGCTAATTACTGAGACTTACCTCTCAAAGACAGACAGGATAAGGGACTGGGTGAGTACACCAAAGGTAAATGGATATGAGGCTTTACACTGTACGGTTTTAGGCAAGCTTGGGAACTGGATTGAGGTACAGATCCGGACAAAGAGGATGGACGATGTGGCTGAGAGAGGAATCGCAGCTCATTGGGCATATAAAGGGGCTACTCCCTCTGAAAATGAGCTGGAAAACTGGCTGAACAGAGTCCGTGAAGTTCTTGAAAATCCTGATGTAAATGCTCTGACATTTCTGGACAATTTTCATAAAGAGCTGTTTGCTTCAGAGATCTTTGCTTTTACTCCGAAAGGTGAGTCGATATCTCTTCCTAAAGGCTCTACAGCACTTGATTTTGCCTATGCAATTCACAGTGAGGTGGGAAATAAGGCCATAGCTGCTAAAGTAAATTATAAGCTTGTTCCTCTCTCCTATGTTTTGCGGAACGGAGATCAGCTTGAGATAATAACTGCAGAATCCCAGAGGCCTCACAGAGAGTGGCTTGATTTCATAAAGACTCCAAAGGCGAAATTCCATATTATGGATGTCCTCAATGCCGAGGTCAAAGCATTGATGCGTGATGGTCAGGCAAAGCTGACAGCAAAGTTAAAGGAGCTAAATATTACTTCAGACCCCGCTATCTATAAGAAGCTACTTGATATATACAAGCAAAGGGACAAGGAAGAACTGGTTTCACGCATAGGTGCATCGTTGATTGATTTGTCCGATCTTAAGGAGAAACTTGATAAATATGAGTCCAAAGGTCCGCTTATAAAACTTAAAAAGAGATCCAAAGAGGACTTTCTTTTAGAGGAAAATCCTATGGATAAGACTCTTACCTATGTGATAGCCTCGTGTTGCGGCGCTATTCCGGGAGATCAGGTTATTGGTTTTCAGGATGAAAATGGCAAGGTTATTGTCCATAAGAAGAGTTGTCCTAAGGCGATATCCCTTGCGGCCAGTGTCGCTGAAAGGATTGTTAAGGTCAAATGGGCACTGCATTCTAATCTCTCCTTTTTGGCCAGAGTTACTATGAAGGGACTTGACAGAAAAGGAATTCTCAATGAATTGACCCAGATTATTGCAAAGGTGATGAATATCAATATCAGAAAGGTTAGTATAGATACTCATGACAATATTTTTGAAGGATGTATAGATCTTGATGTCCATAACAAAGAGGACCTTGACAAACTCATTAAGGAGCTCTCTCTTGTAAAGGGAATTGAAAGTGTAATCAGAACGGAAATAAAAGATACTACGATTAATGAAAACAAATAAGATACTTGCATCTGTCTTATTGATAGCTTTTATAGCTGCAGCCCATTCATGCGCTAACACATCAACACCTCCCTCAGGAGGTCCGAAAGATACTCTATCTCCGGTACTTCTTAAGGTATTGCCGGATTCAAACAAGACCAATTTTCCCAGGAGCGGAGGAAAAGTGGAGCTTCGTTTTAACGAGTATGTGGTAATCAAGGATGCCGTGAAATACATATATCTCTCTCCTCCCCAGAAAAAGATGCTGGAGACTAAAATAAAAGGGAAGAGCGTTGTGGTTACCTTTCCTGAAGAACTTGACTCGGCTGTTACCTACTCTATAAATTTCAGCTCTTCAATTTCCGACAATAATGAAGGCAATCCTTTCTATCCCTATGTGTATCCTTTTTCTACCGGGGCTACTATTGATACTATGATTCAGGCGGGAACAGTTATGAATTATAAGACTTTGCTACCAATTGAGAATGTAGTTGTAGGGTACTATAAAAATTTAGTAGACTCAACAATAAGCAAAACATACCCGTCTGTAATGGCAAAAAGTGACAAGTGGGGATATTTTGTTGCCCGTTATCTGAAGAATGCTCCATATAGTGTCATAGCATTCAAGGATGACAATAATAATAATCTCTATGATCCCGGAACAGAGCTTGTAGGTTTTCTGGATTCGCTTCAGACTCCCGCTCTTCCTTTAACCAAGGGAATGAAAGAGACAGAGTATATCAATGTGAAAGATACACTTAAAGCTCTTTCAAGACCTTATGAGAATGTATTATACATGTTCAAGGAGGTATCCGGAGTCCAATTTATTAAAGACAGCAAAAGACCACAGAGACGGATGTCCTATATCACTTTTGGTGCTCCTGGTGTAAGGATTGACTCAATGGGTTTCAGAGGTATAGACTCTTCAAAGGTTCTTTCGCAGTTTAACATTACAAGGGATAGTCTTGTACTTTGGATTAAGGACACACTTTTGGCTGTTCCGGATACGATGAATTTTGATATAAAGTACTATAAGACAGACTCGTTGAATAAACTAGTACTTGAAAAAGAGACGGTCAAACTGATTTCTGTCACCAAAAAGAGAACTTCTGAGGATATTAGACTCTCAACCGGAAAGGATAAGAGATCTGATGAAAAAGAGAAACGGAAGGATCTGCTGGAGCTTAGAGTAGAGTCTGAACCATCAATGATTGAACAGATTGGATATAAGTTGATTTTTCCTGCACTACCGGTAAAAATAAAAGTTGATTCTATTAAGGTTCACTCTTTAAGCCCTAAAGGCATCAAGGGTGAGGAAGAGTATACGTTTGTAAAGGACAGTGTTGAAAATTTATGGTATTATGTGAGGTTTAAAAATAAAGTCCTTCCAGGATATACCTACACTTTGTCCATACCTGAAAAGACTTTTACTGATGTCTACAAATATACAAATGATTCAATAAGTGTTCCTGTAATGTTACCTAATACAGACAAGCTGGCACAACTCACTCTTAATATTACCGGAACTAATGGGTCTCATGTGGTTGAGTTGACCAATCAGACAAGGGATAAGGTATTCAGAACATACAAAATTCTAAAGGATACCGCACTAGTATTTCCTTACATTCAGCCCGGAATTTATAATATCCGTATTACCCAGGACTTGAATGGCAATGGTATATTGGACACAGGCAACCTTTTAGAGAGAAAACAGCCTGAAATGGTAAGACTAGTTAAATTGTCCAATGGGAATAGTCTTATAGAATTGAAGGAAGGTATGGAGTTGGAACAGAGTGTTAACTTAAAGGAGATTTTCAAGTGATCAGGAGGATTTTTATAATTATATCGGCTTTTGTTTTAGTAACTAGTGTTGCTTCTGCTCAGATGAGAGAGCATATGGTGGGATTTAAAGCTGCGTACAATATCAGCGGAGTCGATTTTACCCCGGAGCAGCTTGAGGTAAAGGATATAAAGACTATGAGCAACTACTCTCTTGTTTATACCTTTTATCACGATTTATGGAAAACTATGCCATATTTCGGATTTCAATTAGGACTCTCATCTCAGGAACAGGGTTATTCAATTGGCGGGGTTGAAAAGAGAATGACTGTATGGGAAGTCCCTTTTGTATCCCAATTTCATATTGATTACTGGCATCTGAGACTTTTGGTCAATTTAGGCGGTTTTGCCGGGTACAGAAAAGATAAGACAGGAGGATTTGAAGATACAGATTACAGAATCGATTACGGTTTCATTGCCGGTGGCGGACTTGCATTTGTCCTCAAGCCATTCGAATTACATCTGGAGGGTAACTATCAGTATTCTTTGTCATCTCTCTATAATGCAAAGAGAGTAAGTACCACAGAACTGGAATACGCATATCCCAGACAACTCCTCTTTAGTGCAGCTCTGTATATACATCTTAATAAATGAGAAAAGTAGAGGTAAAGGTTGGAAATGTCACTATGGGAGGCAATCAGAGGCCTATAGTGCAGACTATGTGCAATACTGCCACTCAGGATATAGAGTCCTCGTTCAGGCAATGTGTAATGCTTTATGATAAAGGGGCAGAGATAATCAGACTTACAACACAGGGAATTAAGGAAGTCGAGGCTCTTAGGGTAATCAAATCAAGACTCAGAGATAATGAAATATACGTTCCACTTGTTGCAGATGTTCACTTCTCGGCGGATGTAGCTATAGCTGCAGCAAGAGTTGCTGATAAAGTGAGAATAAATCCCGGCAACTTTGCCAAGGAGTTTGACATTGCTGCCAATAAGTTTTCGGAACTGATTGAGGTGTGTAAGGAAGAGGGAACGGCATTGAGAATCGGTATAAATCACGGATCTCTCGGAGAGCGCATAGTGGAGAAATATGGTGACACCCCATTGGGGATGGTAAATGCTGCGCTGGAGTGGATAGAGATGTCCAAAGAGAACAATTTCGATCAGATTGTATTATCTCTTAAATCAAGTAACACCAGAATAATGGTTGACGCTTACAGGCTGTTATATAAAGAGATGATAACAAGAGGAGAGGCTTATCCATTACACCTTGGAGTAACAGAGGCTGGAAACGGAGAGGCCGGGAGGGTGAAATCCGCTGTCGGGATATCTGCTCTTCTCTCTGAGGGAATAGGTGATACTATAAGGGTCTCTCTCACTGAAGATCCGGCAAATGAGATACCTGTTGCCCGTTTTATAGCCGATTACTTTTATAAAAGGCAGAATTATTATTTTGGTAATTCTGTGATAAGCAAGCTGGAAGATGGTACTACTCTGTGCAAGATAACTTTTAATTGTCTAAATTGGGATCAATTCATTCTGACTGCATCATGTGAATTGGGACCACCGCTTCTTGACAAGATTATTGATGATGCGGCCATTGAACTAAATTGCCCGGAACATTTCACCACAGATGATTTAAACAGGTTCAGGGATACTCTTTTACAGGCATCCCGCAGGAAATTTTCCTCACCTGAATATATAGCATGTCCTGGATGCGGGAGAACACTATTCAATCTTGAGAGTGTCTTTAACGAGGTTAAAAGAAGAACAGCTCACCTTGCCGGCTATAATATAGCTGTCATGGGATGTATAGTAAACGGCCCGGGAGAGATGTCCGATGCTGACTATGGATATGTCGGGGAGGGCAAGAATAAGGTCACTATTTACAGGGGAAAAGAGCCTGTTTACAGGTCCGTCCCTGAGGATAGGGCAATAGATATGCTTTTGGAACTTATTGAGGAAGATGCTCGCAATAAACTCTTCCGCCCTCGGATCTGACAATTATAACCCGATCGCCGGGCAAAGCCGATCCATTTTCCATTGTAGCCTCATACCAAATTCCGTTTATCTCTACTTTTCCGGATGGAAACATCTTACTTCTGACGACTCCCTCCTCTCCTTCTAATTTGTCAACTCTGGCTACACCTACAAATCCCTCCTTGTCCCTTAGCTCTGTGTGAAGTGCCAGTTTAATAAAACTGTTCCCTCTGGAAAAACGGCTGGCAATCAGAATTGATATGATTAATGAAAGGAAGGAACTGAGAAGAACTATAGCTAATGGCTTGATAACAGGTACAAAGTTAAATTTGCCGTGATAATAGAATAAGTCATTGTCTATCATTGCAAATACCAAACCAGTTACCGTGAGTAACAATCCTGTTATACCAGCTGCGCCGAATCCCGGGATAACAAATATCTCTATGATAATCAGAATTATACCAATGGCAAATATAAATATCTCCCAATTTTCAGCCAGCCCCTCAATATATAACGGTAAAAAGTAAAGAAGAGCCCCCAAAATTGCTATTACCGACGGCATTCCGAGTCCCGGACTCTGCATCTCAAAATATATACCTCCTATTATGAACATTAGGAAAATGCCTTGCAGATAAGGTGTGATTAGAAATGAGATCAGCTTGTCAAGGAATGTTATTTTCTGTTTTGTCGTTATGAAAGTCGACTCTTCCGCTATTATCTTTTCCACATCATTTATACTCTCTGCCTTACCCTCACAATATCCCATGCTGACAGCCTCTTCCGGTGTCAGACTCAATACTTTTATGCTGTCAGTCACCATTGATTCGGCTATGGACGGGTCTCTCCCGTTTACCTGAGCAGTTGAACGCATCATCGCTCTCATGAATGCCTGGTATTTATCCGGCATGACCTCTCCGGTCTGATTGACAACAGTTGAAGCTCCGAAAGTACTTCCGTTACTCATATAGATACTGTCACATGCAATTGATATCAATGCTCCTGCTGAGACTGCCTGGTGGTTAATGAAGGCCACAGTTGTTATTGGTGTCCTGAGTATGGATGTCCTTATGCTGTCGGCTGCATCGACAGCGCCTCCATATGTGTTGATATCGAATATAATATAGTCCGATTTTTGCTCTTCCGCCTCTGTGATGCCTTTATTCACTATCCTGAAAAGACCCGGCCCAACCTCTCCTTTGAGGTTGATCACATAGAAAGAGATATCCTTTCCAAATGCAGGGAAGAAGATAATTGAGATGAGATATGTTAATATTAATCTTTTCATAAAAGTAAAGATAGAGTGATTTTTCCTATTTTTGTGAACCGAGGTATAATAATACTAAACAAATCTGAATAATAAATATGAAAAAAACACTTTTCTCGTGTCTGCTCTCAATGACATTTTTTGTTGCTTCCGCTCAGACAAATTTGTATAAGGAGAGCTGTACATCTATCATGGTTGCAAAGGGTGCAAGTACAGATGGTTCCGTTATGACAGCACATACGTGTGATGCTAATTACAGAACATGGGTCGAGATAACTCCTTCAAAAACATTTAAACCAGGGGATACAGAGCCTGTTTATTGGGGCTTTTTGCACAATGAAGAACCGTGGGATATGAGAAAGGTTGTTGAGAAAGGCAGGATTCCGGCTGTTGCAAGCACATATGCATATCTGAATACAGCATACCCTTGTTTGAATGAAAAGCAGCTGGCAATAGGTGAAACAACGATTGAAGGAAGAGAACTTTTGTTAAACGAAAACGGACTTTTTCTAATCGAGGAGCTGGAAAGGATTGCTCTTCAGAGGTGTGACAATGCAGTCGATGCTATAAAACTTGTTGGAAAACTTGCTGAGCAGTATGGTTATGCTGATTGGGGCGAATGTATTACTATTGCTGATAAAAAAGAGGTCTGGCAAATGGAAATATTCGGTTCAGGACCCGGTAAACCTTCAGCGATATGGGTTGCTCAGCGTATTCCGGATGATCATATAGGTATCTCTGCAAATATTCCCAGGATTGCAAAAGTGGATTTCAACGATCCGAGGAATTTCCTCTACAGTTCTGATATTAAGGAGAGAGCAATAAAATTGGGGCTATGGGACGGAAAAGAGGAGTTTGTGTTTTGGAAAATAAACAATGGCAAGAAGCCATTCTCAGTAAGAGAATACTTTGTTTTCAATGCTTTGGCACCATCTCTTAATCTTAAGTACGAAGCTGAAGAGCTGCCATTTTCTGTGAAACCGGATAAAAAGGTTGATGTGAGAGATGTACTTGCCTTATATCGTCAGACATACGACGGTACAAGATTTGATCAGGTTGCAAATCTATCTGTCGTTGTTACAAGAAAAGATGCTGTTAGGGGTGAGTACAAAGATACCGTACGACCAATATCTACTTTTATGACTAACGATATGAGAGCGCTTCTGAACTCGTTAAAACCCGGTGTTACTGAGCGTAACAGGACTATTGCCGTTATACAATGCTCCTATTCACATGTAATTCAGCTCAGAGATTGGTTGCCGGATGAAGTCGGAGGTGTTGCTTACTTCTCTTTTGACAATCCGGCTCAGAGTCCAAAAATTCCTATTTACGCAGGTGTTACAAATTTACCTAAGAGTTATGCGATATGCGGGCAAAACAGATACAGAGAAGATGCTGCAATCTGGACATTCAGAGAGACAAACAGGATTGCAACGATAAATTGGGATAAGACCAGAAAGATAATTGAACCTCAGGTTATGATGTTTGAGAATATGCATTTCAGAGATGCTTCTCATATTGAAGAGTTGGCAGTTAAACTTATTAAAGAGGGCAAAAAAGATGAGGCCAGAAAGCTGCTAACAGACTACACCAACAATTTTGCATCATCTGCAATGAGAAGGTGGACAGAGCTTAAGGCTGAACTTTGGACAATTTTTGCAAGGAGCATGTAGTTCAGCTTTTCATAACTCTATTTTTTCATTACCTTTGCCCGATTTTAATAATTTTAATCAGAAAAAGTAATGAGCGACAACAAACCGGCAACATTGCTCCTCGAATCTGGGGTGGAATTTAAGGGTTACTCATTTGGAAACGACCAAGCCATTGATGGTGAGGTCGTTTTTTCTACCGCTATGGTGGGTTATCCAGAGAGTCTAACTGATCCGTCCTATTCCGGGCAGATTCTATGTGTCACTTATCCTTTGGTAGGAAACTATGGAGTGCCAGAGGATACGATAGTAGACAACCTTTCCACACTTTTTGAATCAGAGAGGATCCATGTCCGAGGATTGATAATATCCGATTATTCATTTAATTTCAGTCACTGGAATGCAACAAAGAGCCTTGATAAGTGGCTTAAAGAGCATAATATTCCCGGAATTTATGGGGTGGATACCCGTGAATTGACAAAGGTCCTCAGAGAAGAGGGCTCTCTTCTTGGAAAGATTATCCCTGAAGGTAGAGAACTTGATGGTTTTTCCGATCCTAACCAGATTAATCAGGTAGACGTCGTAAGTTGCAAAGAGGTTATGCATTACGGGTCTGGGGATAAGAGAGTTGTCCTTGTGGACTGTGGTGTCAAGCATAACATTATCAGATGTCTTGTCAAAAGAGGCGTTGAAGTAATAAGAGTTCCATGGAATTTCGATTTTCATACAATTGACTATGACGGACTATTCATATCAAACGGGCCTGGCAATCCTGATTTTTGCACCACAGCCGTAGAGAATATCTCCAGAGCTTATCAGATGGATAAACCAATCTTCGGTATTTGCATGGGTAATCAGCTCATGGCAAAAGCCGGCGGTGCCAGGACATATAAGATGAAGTACGGGCACAGAAGTCACAATCAACCGGTAAGGATGGCAAATAGTGAAAGGTGTTTCATAACATCTCAGAATCACGGTTTTGCAGTTGACAATAACACTTTAGGCGCTGATTGGGAACCTCTGTTCATAAATATGAATGATAACACTAACGAAGGTATACGACATAAATCCAAACCTTTCTTCTCATGTCAGTTCCATCCGGAGGCCTCAAGTGGACCAACCGATACTGAATTTCTTTTTGATGACTTTATTAAACTGCTTTAAAAATGGATAAAAATCTGAATAAAGTACTTCTTCTTGGATCTGGAGCTCTAAAGATTGGTGAAGCCGGAGAATTTGACTATTCCGGTTCTCAGGCACTTAAGGCTCTCAAGGAAGAGGGCATAGAGACTATTCTCATAAACCCGAATATTGCAACTGTTCAGACATCTGAAGGTGTAGCAGACAAAATATATTTTCTTCCGGTAACTCCGTTTTTTGTCGAGGAGGTTATCAAAAAAGAGAAACCGGATGGCATTTTACTTGCTTTTGGTGGACAAACAGCACTGAATTGCGGTGTGGAGCTTCACAGAAGTGGAATTTTTGAAAAGTATGGCATATGTGTTTTAGGAACTCCTGTTCAGGCAATAATAGATACTGAAGATAGAGAGCTGTTTGTCAAAAAACTTGATCAGATCTCGGTGAAAACCATAAAAAGCCATGCAGTCGAGAATCTGGAAGATGCCATTGATGCTGCAAAAAACCTCGGATACCCGGTAATTCTTAGGGCAGCCTATGCATTAGGCGGGCTGGGGAGCGGTTTTTGTGACAATGAAGAAGAACTCAGAATGCTTGCTAAGAAGGCATTCTCCTACTCTCCTCAGGTACTTGTGGAAAAGTCTCTTAAGGGATGGAAAGAGATTGAATATGAGGTTGTAAGAGATAAATATGACAACTGTATTACAGTATGTAATATGGAGAATTTCGACCCACTCGGTATCCATACAGGTGAGAGCATCGTAGTAGCACCTTCTCAGACTCTGACTAACAGTGAGTATCACCTTCTGAGGGAGCTTGCAATAAGAATTGTAAGACATATTGGAATCGTAGGTGAATGTAATGTTCAATATGCATTTGACCCTAAATCAGAGGATTATAGAGTAATTGAAGTGAATGCAAGGTTGAGTAGATCGTCTGCATTAGCTTCTAAGGCAACTGGTTATCCATTGGCATTTGTAGCAGCGAAACTTGGTCTGGGTTATGGACTTTTTGATTTAAAAAACTCTGTTACCAAGACAACACCTGCATTTTTCGAACCTGCTCTGGACTATATAGTTTGTAAGATTCCAAGATGGGATCTGTCTAAATTCCAGGGAGTTTCCAGGGAGATCGGCTCAAGTATGAAGAGTGTCGGTGAGGTGATGGCGATTGGCAGGAGCTTTGAAGAGGCTATTCAAAAGGGTCTCAGGATGATCGGACAAGGCGCTCACGGGTTTGTTGCCAACAGGGAGATCAATGTCGAAAACATTGAAAAATCCTTGAGAGAGCCTACTGATAACCGTATTTTCGTCATATCGAAGGCATTTCAGGAAGGTTATACAGTTGATCAGATACATGATTATACAAAGATCGACAAATGGTTCCTTGATAAATTGTTCAATATTTTCCAGACTTCATTGACAATAAATGAGGTAAATAAATTGGAAAACCTTCCGCTGGATTTATTGAAACTTGCCAAGAGACAGGGTTTCTCCGATTTCCAGATTGGCAGGCTTGTTTTCAAGGATAAGATTGATGTTGATGAGTCATCCTCTCTTGTGAGAAAATTCCGGAAAGAGCACGGAATTACTCCGGTTGTTAAACAGATAGATACACTTGCGGCAGAGTATCCTGCACAGACAAATTACCTCTACCTTACTTACAACGGAACTCACAATGATGTAAAGTATCTGGGTGACCATAAGTCAATTATAGTTTTAGGGTCAGGAGCATACAGGATAGGTAGCTCGGTTGAGTTTGACTGGTGTAGTGTAAATGCTTTGCAGACAATCCGGAATCGTGGATGGAGAGGTGTAATGATAAATTATAATCCTGAGACTGTATCTACTGACTATGATATGTGTGACCGGCTCTATTTTGATGAGCTTACTTATGAAAGGGTTATGGACATCTACGAACTTGAGAGGCCAAATGGTCTGATTGTCTCTGTTGGCGGTCAGATACCAAATAATCTTGCCCTCAAGCTTGATAAATCGGGTGTGAATCTTTTGGGAACCACTGCAAAGAGTATTGACAATGCCGAAGACAGACACAAGTTCTCATCAATGCTTGACCGTCTTCAGATTGACCAGCCAAGGTGGAAAGAGTTGTCTACAATGGCAGATGTCAAGGAGTTTGTTAAAGAGGTTGGTTATCCTGTGCTTGTAAGACCTTCATATGTACTTTCAGGTGCGGCAATGAATGTCTGCTCAAATAACGATGAGCTGGAACAGTTCCTTCAGCTTGCGGCAAATGTGTCTAAAAAGCACCCTGTCGTAGTTTCTGAGTTCATACAGAATGCCAAGGAGATAGAGTGTGATGCAGTTGCAGATAAGGGTAACATGATTGCTTATGCCATTTCGGAGCATATTGAATTTGCCGGTGTTCACTCGGGTGACGCTACAATCCAGTTCCCTCCCCAGAAGCTATATGTAGAGACATTCAGAAGAATCAAGAAAATTGCCAAAAAGATTGCAGAGGAGCTTCAAATATCAGGTCCTTTTAATATTCAGTTCCTTGCGAAAGAAAATGATATAAAGGTCATTGAGTGTAATCTGAGAGCTTCAAGAAGTTTCCCCTTTGTGTCTAAGGTTTTGAAAATAAACTTTATAGACCTTGCAACCAGGGTTATGATCGGAGAAGAGGTACAGCCACCTCATAAGAGCGCCTTTGATTTGGATTATGTTGGTATAAAGGCTTCTCAGTTCTCCTTCTCAAGACTTCAAAAGGCGGATCCTGTACTAGGTGTGGATATGGCTTCGACCGGAGAGGTGGGATGTATCGGAGACGACACAAACGAGGCAATTCTAAAATCAATGCTTTCAGTAGGTTATAAAGTCCCAAAGAAGAATATCCTGATATCTTCGGGAGATGCCAAGCAGAAAGCAGATCTACTTGCAACGGCAATACTACTTACCAGCAAAGGATATAACTTATATGCAACTGGCGGAACTTATAAGTTTCTTATTGACAACCATGTTCAGGTAACACATGTGTTGTGGCCAAGTGAAGAAGGTAATGAGCCACAGGCATTGAAGATGATTCAGAACAAGCAGATAGATCTTGTCATAAATATCCCAAAAAACCTTACCCAGGTTGAGTTGGAGAATGGCTACAAGATAAGAAGAGCTGCAGTGGACTACAATATACCACTTTTAACTAATGCAAGACTTGCGTCTGCCTTTATCAATGCATTCTGCAGTATGTCTCTTAACGACATTCATATTAAAAGCTGGGATGAGTATATCTCATAAAAGTATTAGTTAAGCAACTCCTCATCAGGAGTGCTTTTATCAATGTCACCAAGAATGAGTCTGGAGCTCTCGTCATCGAGAGCTTCAACTCCTTTTAGCTTTCTTCTGATAGCATTTGTCCTTGTTCCGACAAGTTTATCAATATCGTCCAGACCACCCTGGATATTTTTCTGGGCTTTCTGGAGAAGACCTCCAAATGTTTCGAATTCAGTCTTTACTGCACCCAATATCCTCCATACCTCACTGCTCCTCTTTTCAATGGCAAGTGTCCTGAATCCCATCTGCAGACTGTTGAGAATAGCTGCCAATGTTGTTGGGCCCGTCACGATAACTTTATATTTCTGCTGTATCTCCTCCAGCAAAGAGGCTTTTCTTACAATTTCACCATAAATGCCCTCAAAAGGAAGAAACATTATTGCAAAATCTGTTGTGTAAGGAGGATCTATATATTTGTCAAATATGTCTTTAGCCATTTTTTTAACAGCATTCTCCATACTCTTCTGCTCACTCTCAATCTTTACTGGATCATTTGCATCATACGCATCTTGAAGCAGTTCATATGCCTCTCTCGGGAATTTGGCATCGACAGGCAACCATATATTTTTTATCGAATCATCCTTCCCGGGTAATTTTATTGCAAATTCTACAAATTCCCTGCTCCCCTGCTTTGTCTTGACATTTGCCTCATACTGATCAGGAGCAAGAACCTGTTCCAAAAGCATTGACAACTGTACCTCTCCTATTCCACCCCTCATTTTAACATTGCTCAAAACTCTTTTAAGTCCCCCGACATCTTGTGCAAGAACCTGCATCTCTCCCAGCCCTTTCTGTACTTCAACAAGTTGTTTCCCAACTGTTTCAAAACTTTGTCCAAGTCTTTCACTAAGAGTTTTTTCAAGTTTTTCCTCAACCACACCCCTGATTTTCTCAAGCTTCTCTTCAGTATGTTTGATCATCTCGTTCTGGCGGTTTTCTATTTGAGATAGCTTATCCTTCTGAATATCAGAAAGCATGTTCATCCCTTTTTCTGAAGATTCCTGGAAGTTCTTTATACTTAAACCAACTGATGCAGAAAACATTTTCAATGCCTCATTGAGCTCATTTCTGTTTTCTTTAAGGGAACGTGAGTGTTCCTCTCTGAGATATCGTATTTCATCAGAAAAACGTGCCTCTAATCTTTCAAGGGTGCTTCTTATTGCAACAACCTTTTCGATTTTGACAATGAGAATAACCAGCAGGATGGCTATTATCAGCAAAAATACAATTGATATTATAATTAGTGTAACCATACAAGCAAATTAATGAAAATTCAGTTATATTTGCAATAGTAAATACTTATACTATCGTATATGATACTAAATAAAAAGGTTGGAGTTTTCCTTAACCTGGTTCACTGCCGATTTAAATTATATTTAAGTACAATCTTTCAGAGAAACGGGTATGATATTACCCCTGAACAGTTTCTGGTACTTGACACTCTTTGGGATGACGGTGTCCAATCTCAACAGGAGATAGCTGATAAGATCAAGAAGGACAAGAACTCTGTAACAAAGTTGATAGATGCCCTGGAGAAGAAGGATTATGTTAAGAGAACCACTTTCAAGCAAGACCGAAGGCTAAATCTCATCAACATTACTGAATCAGGACTTCAGATCAAGGATCCTGTCACGAAGATAGCCATGGAGGCTACAAACATGATAATAAAGGATATACCGCTGGATGACCTGCACACTTTCATCAGAGTATCGGGAAAGATGCTGGATAATATGATTATTAATGAAGAGGTGAAATAAGATGGGAAAACTATTTGACAGACTGAATGAGGATTACCGCTTCCGGGAAGGGCTTAATGCCTGTATAAATTGTGGGACATGTACTGCTATTTGTCCCGCGGCTGAATTTTATAAGTATGATCCGAGGATTATAACCGATACTGTCCAATCAAAAAATGAGGAAGCAATTGAAGAGCTGCTTAAAAGTGACACTATCTGGTACTGTGGAGAGTGTATGTCGTGTGTGACAAGGTGTCCCAGAAAAAATGCTCCCGGATTGATTATAATGGCTCTCCGCTCCCTCTCTATGGACTCAGGCCTTTTCATCCAATCTGAAAAAGGAAGACAACAATATGCACTTACACTCGCTCTTAACAATAACATTCTGAATTACGGCTATTGTGTATATCCCAGGACTTTCAAGTATAAGGCTCATCCTGAATATGGCCCTGTCGGTAAGTGGATTGAAGAGAACCTTGAGGCAGTTCACAAAAAAGTAGGCTCTAATCTGGATGGTGAGGGACCCGGAATTCTGAGAAAAATTCCGGATGAGGATCTTAAGGAGTTGAAAGAGATATTTGACGCAACCGGTGCAACTGCCAGAATGGATACAATCGAGAAATATTCAATTGAAAAAGCAAAAGAGATGGGTATGTCCAAAGAGGAGTATCTGAATCATGTATTCACAACATCATTAAAAGAACATCACAGGTAATGATATTAAACGGAAAGAAGAAAATTTGGAGTGAATATCAGAAGGATATACCTGAAGATCACTATTTTTATGTAAGGAGCTGCATCCGCCAGAATTTTTTTCCGGCTTCGGAAAAGCTTTTTCTTGAAGTTGTCAGAGATCGGCTCAATCTTGATTTCTTTGAAACAGAACATCATACAACATGCGGCGGAATTGCGTACCATAGCGATACCATTCCCCAAGAGACGGTAATGACTATTGTTGCAAGACAATTTGCACTTATGACTGAAGCGGGTTATAAAAATTATGTTGCTTCTTGTATAACATCATTTGGATTGTATACAGAAATACTTGATACATGGCACCATTTCCCGGAACTCGAGTCTAAAATCCGTGATTACTTGTGGAAAACAACAAAAAGGGAATTTCAAAAACCTGAATATCTTGCCCATGCCAGTGATGTCGTTTACAAATTACGCAATAAAATTGCCGATCAGGCAAAATATAAACTTGTAAACAAGGAGAACGGTGAACCGCTTAAAGTGGTAGAACATATTGGTTGCCATTACTCTAAAATGTTCCCTTCTAAGGGTGTGGGAGGAGCAGAGTATCCATATGTTCTGACCGGAATGATTGAAGCCTGGGGTGGCGAAATTGTAGATTACCCGGAGAGAAGGCACTGCTGTGGCTTTGGATTCAGACAGTATCTGGTTCAGGCAAACAGAGGGTATTCGTTGTCCAATACTCATAAGAAATTTGAATCTATGGCTCCTTTCAAACCTGACATGATTATTACAAATTGCCCCGGATGTCCCTATTTCCTTGACAGATGGCAGTATGTGATAAAAGAGATGGAGGGAACGACATATGGACAGGATGGTAACGGGATACCTGTATTCACTTATGAAGAGGTGGCAGGTTTGGTTCTTGGCTATGACCCGTGGTATCTAGGGTTACAGATGCATCAGACACCAGTTGAGCCTTTGCTGGATAAAATAGGAATCAGATATAACAAGGAAGAAAAATATCTTTTGTAATGAATAAAGAGGTTTTAGTAATTGGAGGTGGTCCTGCCGGGATCGAATGTGCAAATTCGCTCATCTCTCTTGGATATAAAGTGTTTATTGTCGAAAAATGCAGTGAGCCGGGCGGACATCTCAGAAAGTGGGACAGGCTTTTTCCTTATGGAGTTTCAGCATCCGATACTCTTGACAAGTTGTTGCAAAAATCGGGTAAGGCGATCTTTTTTTATGATACAGAGGTTCAGACAATTAATCAAGTTGATGAGAAATTTGTAATTACTCTATCAGATGACACTCAGCTACATGTCTCCTCAATTGTTGTGGCAACCGGCTTTACGCTGTTTCCTGCCGCGAAAAAGGAGGAATACGGATATGGAATCTACAATGGTGTTATTACTAACGCAGATCTTGAAGATGGATTTAAAACCCATAAAAAGGAGCTTTTTAAGGCTAACCGTGTGGGTTTTGTACATTGCGTCGGTTCCAGGGATGAAAAAGTATGTAACCGTCATTGCTCCAAAGTGTGTTGTGTGACAGCTGTTAAGCAGGCATGTGAGTATAAAGATTTAAATCCGGATGCCGAAGTTTACTGTTTTTACATGGATTTGCGGATGTTCGGAAGAGGATATGAGGATCTGTATCTGAAAGCCCAGAACAAATATGGGATAAGATTTATAAGGGGACGTGTTTCAGAGGTTGCAGAAGATGTTAATGGCTGTCTGGTTGTGAAGGCTGAAGATACACTTACATCCAGACCTTTGAAGGTTACACTGGATTTGCTTGTATTGATGAGCGGTATGTCAAAAAATGATGATAATGATAAGATTGCAGACATGCTTGGAATTAAGACTGAGGAGGATGGTTTTCTTTCGCTGTCTGAACCTGCCTTAAATAATAGTCTGACCGTTACTGAAGGAGTATTCCTTGCTGGTTCTGTGACAGGTCCCAAAACACTGCCGGAGACACTTAATGAGGCCAGGGCGGCTGCTCTCTCTGTTCATAAATATTTATCAAGATAAACAACCATGAAAGAATTTGGATATTCATTATCTCCCAGTTCCAGGATTGATCTTGATAAAATTGATAAGATTAAACAGGAGCGCTTGTTAGCGCTGGAACCGGGATTCAGAAAATGCATGGCGTGCGGATCCTGCTCAGCCACTTGTAGCGCAGGTAATTTTACCGATGTGAGTCTCAGAAGGGCTATTGCATATATCCAGAACGGACAGAATCAGGCTGCACTCTCTTTACTCAGACACTGTATGCTTTGCGGAAAATGCCTTATTATCTGTCCCAGAGGGATAAATACCCGTAATCTTATCAGAAACATACTTAAAGTATACGGGGAGAAATAGTTATGAGAGAGAGGTTTCTTTTTGGTTACGACCCTTTTGTTTTACCATTCACACTCGGAATGGTCTTTATTGTTCTCTATCTTTTGATAGGTTCAGTCAGGATTATTTTAGCTCTTAACAAAGAGGAGCGATTGTTGTTGCTCAGGTCTATGAATCCAAGGCAACTGCTCATAACTGCCAGGGATGTATTTGTAGATTGCCTCTTGCATATTAAAGTATTCAAAAGGAATATCCTTCTCGGATATATGCACTTCAGCATCGCATTCGGATGGTTCATGATAATACTTGTAGGGCATCTCGAGGTTATTCTGTACACTCCTCAAAGGAATGGCGTGCTCTATTATCCGGTCTTCTTCCGATATTTTGTAATGGAGACGCAACAGACTTTAAGGGGTGCCTTTTTCTTCTTCCTGATGGACCTCTTCCTGCTGATGATTCTTTCCGGAGTTGCACTTGCGATATTCAAGCGTTTCAGATCAATGGCCCTTGGCATGAGGAGAACTACCAAGCTTAAAATTGGAGACAGGTTTGTCCTCTACTCACTCTGGGCAATTTTTCCATTGAGACTTCTTGCAGAGAGTTTTACTGCGAATATCAGCGGGGGCAGTTTTCTTACAAAATCCATTAATCACTTGGTACACGGGTTCGTCACAAATCCGGACAATGCTTTGCCAATCTGGTGGAGTTACTCCATAGCTCTTGGTGTTTTTCTTTTTACTCTGCCTTTTTCAAGGTACATGCACATCCCTACTGAGATAATTCTTATATTTCTCCGTAATGCGGGTATAAAATCGACAAGTTACAGAAACGGCTATGCAGAGTCCGAAATCTACTCCTGCTCAAGGTGCGGTATCTGCATTGATGCCTGTCCGATGGGGGTTAACAGGGGAGATATAAAATTTTCTTCAGTATATACAATACGATTGTTAAGACGAAGGGAGGATCCTATTGAGGGGGCTGAAAAGTGCCTTATGTGCAATAAATGCGTTGAAGTCTGCCCTGTCGGCATCAATTCAACAAGGTTAAAACTACTATACAGGCAAAGTGTTAATGATTCCGGACAACAAGACTTCTCTTACCTCTCAAACCTGAAAGAAAACGACTCAACCGGAAAGGTATTATATTATGCTGGCTGTATGACACATCTTACCCCCGGAATATATCGTTCTATCTTCAATGTTCTCGATAAAGCCGGAGTAGAGTACTCCTTCATGGACAAAGATGGTTCTGTTTGTTGCGGGAGACCGCTTATGCTTTCAGGAGATGTGAAAGGAGCGGCAGAACTTATTGAGAAGAATTCAAAATTGATCAAAGCCTCGGGATGTAAGACTTTACTGCTCTCCTGCCCCATCTGTTACAAGATTTTCAGGGAGGAGTACAAATTGGATGGTATAGAAGTTATGCATCACTCGGAGTATTTCAATAACCTCTTGAAAAGCGGGAGGATTAAGGTTAAAAAGGGGACCGGGACATATGTCTATCACGACCCTTGTGAACTTGGAAGAGGGTCAGGAATATATGAACAGCCACGTGAATTACTTTCAGAAACCGGCATATTATTGGAATCTCCTGAAGAGAGAGGTGAAAGTATCTGCTGCGGGGGTAGTATTGGCAGTCTGACAATGTCATACGACAAACGAAAAAAAATTACAGAACACTCTTTAGAAGTACTTAATACAAATAAACCGGATATTGTTGCAACAGCTTGCCCTCTGTGTCTGAGAACATTCTCACCGATTAACAAAAAGTCTGAAACTGCTGATATAGCACAGATAATCTCAAGAAACTTAATATAATTACTATAATTCAAATATTACAATTAATGACTAGCTACAAACTTCAGAATATCTCTACCGGCAGGATATTCGATGATACAGGTTGGCTATTGGCTGATCCGGAGGCATCTGAACCATCTTTGGTAAGAGCTGTATATCAAAACAAACAGTTTACAATTGACAACAGTAAAGATGGTTTTTATAAGTTTTCAAATTGGCTGCCTATATGCAGGACTCTCGAAAACTCAGCCCCTACTATAACATACAAGAGTACGGAACTTGCTAAAGCTTTGGGCCTCTCCAATCTTTATATAAGTTTTAGCGGATATTGGCCGGAGAAAGGTGCTAAAATGACAACCTGCTCATTTAAAGAGACAGAAGCCTACTCTGTTTGTGCAAGGTTTATACCTGAAAAAGACAGGATAATGGTTGTTGCTTCTGCCGGAAATACTGCAAGAGCTTTTGCCAGGGTATGTTCGGAGAATTCAATCCCTCTGGTAGTGTGTATCCCTGAAGACAATATTGATGCTTTATGGTTTGAAAAACCTCTTGCTAAGTGTGTTAAGATAGTATGCACACCAAAAAAGACCGACTATTTTGATGCAATAGATCTGGCAAATAAAATTTGTAAGTCACCACGTTTCTTTGAAGAGGGAGGTGCGAAAAATGTTGCCAGAAGAGATGGAATGGCCACTACCCTTTTATCTGCAGTATCTGTTATCGGAAGAATCCCGGATTACTATTTCCAGGCAATCGGCAGTGGAACCGGCACAATAGCAGTTTGGGAGGCAAACCTCAGATTAATTGAGGATGGACGTTTTGGTAATCATAAAATGAGACTTATCCCATCTCAGAACTATCCGTTTACACCTATGTACGATGCGTGGAAAGCAGGAAGCAGAGCTCTTCTCCCTTTCAACGACGATGAGGCTCGCGATAAGGCCCTTCAGATTAAAGCCAAGGTGCTATCCAACAGAAGGCCTCCATATTCTGTTCCTGGAGGTCTGTTTGATGCATTAACCGATTGTGATGGTGACATAGAGTATGCTAATAATCAGGAGTCTGAGGAGGCTTGTGAACTTTTCAGAAAAACAGAGGGGATAGATATCTATCATGCTTCCGGTATAGCTATAGCCGGGATGATTAAAAGTATAAACTCTGGTAAGGTAGATAAGGATAAGGTAATTATGCTTAATATAACCGGAGGCGGTGAAGAGAGATTCAAGTCGACGCACAATGTCGCTTTGGGAAAGCCCGATCTTATTATTGACAACAGAAGGGATGTAAAGGAAATATATACATCCGTGGAAAAGCTTTTCTAATATGAACTATATTCCAAGACCCATTTTTCGCCCTAAATTTTTTGAACTGTTCCGGAAAGGTGAATACAACAAAAAATTATTCACATCAGACCTGATTGCAGGTATAATTGTAGGTATTGTTGCTCTTCCCCTGGCTATTGCTTTTGGTATTGCATCAGGTGTGACGCCTCAACAGGGACTTATTACTGCGATAGTAGCTGGTTTGCTTACCTCGCTGTTCGGCGGTTCACATTTTTTAATTGGAGGGCCTACCGGTGCTTTTATTGTTGTAGTATATGGCATTGTCACAAAATTCGGGATGTCAGGACTTATAATTGCGACATGTCTGGCCGGAATTATTCTAGTGGTAATGGGTGTATTTAAGTTTGGCTCAATTATTAAATTCATTCCCTACCCGATTGTTGTCGGCTTTACCAGTGGTATCGCCCTGGTGATTTTTTCAACACAAATTAAAGACCTGCTTGGTTTGCAGATTGATAATCTTCCCGCAGAGTTTATACCAAAGTGGGCCAGTTATTTCCAGCATCTTTCCACCATTAATTACTATGAAACGGCACTTGGATTATCTTGCCTGTTGATTATCATCTTTTGGCCTAAGGTCACAAAAAAAGTTCCCGGTTCACTTATTGCGATAATCCTTGGTACAATTGGCACTCTAATCATCTCAAAATTGTACGGAATAGAGTTTGCAACAATAGGCAGCAGATTCCCGGAACTAGCTCAAGGTGTGACAATGCCAAAACCAGAGGCTCCTCACATTACTTTTGCAATGGTCAAGGAGCTCTCACAACCTGCAATTACAATTGCAATTCTATGTGCAATTGAATCCCTTTTGGCCGCAATGGTTGCAGACGGTGTTACAGGTAAGAGGCATGATTCCAATACAGAATTGATCGGTCAGGGCATTACAAATATAGTAACTCCATTTTTTGGCGGCATTCCTGCTACTGGGGCAATTGCCAGAACAATGGCCAATATTAATAACGGAGGTAAGACTCCGCTGGCCGGGGTAATACATGCGATTGTCCTTTTACTTGTATTTTTCTTCCTCATGCCTTATGCGGTATACATTCCTATGTCATGTCTGGCTGCAATCCTGATAATTGTTGCATATAACATGAGTGAATGGAAGACATTCAGATATTTGCTGAAAGGCCACAGGGCTGATGTTGTGGTACTGCTGATAACTTTCTTCCTTACAGTAGTGTTGGACCTGACGGTTGCAATAGAGTTCGGTGTTATACTCGCGATTATTCTCTTTGTTAAAAGAGTTTCAGAGACATCTTCAATCAAGGTTATTGATAATGATGTGATTGAGGGTACAGAACTGAGTGAGTTCCCTCAAGATGTGGAAAAATATAAAATCCCAAAATCAGTCGAAGTTTATGAAATTGATGGCCCGTTTTTCTTTGGCCTTGCCAGTAAAATTGATGAGTTGGACGTTTCAATACATAAGAGGGTGAAGATCCGCATTATAAGGATGAGAAAGGTTCCGTTTATAGACTCAACCGGATTGAATAACTTGAGGAACCTATATAAAAGATCTAAAAAGGAACATATTCAGGTCATACTCTCAGGAGTGACTGAATCTGTCAGGAATAGTCTTGATTCATCAGGTTTCTCAGATGAGCTCGGGCAGGAATATATATTTCCTCATATCTCTCTGGCTGTTGAGAAAGCTAACGAACTTGCAGCTAAAATAGCTGAAACCGAGAAAGAGCAGGCTGAAAAGAGACACCACAAAGCCAAAACAGAATAGTTGTCAGAATAAACACATGTGTTATATTGCTTATAAATAAGCATGTTGCAATAATAAAATAAAGGGCTGTCCGAAAAGGCAGCCCTTTATTTTAAATTATCGTTTATAGAAGGGAATTAACACTTTTTCACAATGATTGCAGTACCCATTCCGCCTCCTATACAAAGAGATGCAAGACCCAAACTCTTGCCTGTAGCAATCAGCTCATGGATCAGAGTGACAATAATCCTGTTGCCTGAAGCCCCTATAGGGTGACCTAATGCTATAGCGCCACCGTTGATGTTTGTTCTTTCGTCAATCCACTCTCTTGTGACTTTATGTTCATCAATCAACTCTTTGATTACACCAAGGGATTGTGCAGCAAAGGCCTCATTTAACTCAATAAGCTCCATGTCTGACAATCTCATCCCGGCATTTTTCAATGCTTTTCTGATAGCAGGAACAGGACCCAGTCCCATTACCTTTGGATCAACGCCACCCTGGCCGACAGCAACAATTTCACACAATGGCTTCAGACCGTATTTTGCAACAGCTTCCTCACTCATCAACATGACAAATGATGCACCATCATTGACGCCTGATGCGTTTCCTGCTGTAACTGTACCATCTTTCTTGAAAGCAGGTTTAAGGGCTGCCAGTTTTTCAGGATTGCTGCCCCTGTTTGGAAACTCATCTTTATCAAATACAATAGTCTCTTTCCTGGTAACTATGCTTACAGGTACAATCTCTTTTGTAAATGCGCCGGAGTCAATTGCCTTGATAGCCTTCTGCTGAGATGAATAAGAAAATGCATCTTGTTGCTCTCTGGTTATTCCATATTTCTCGGCAATATTTTCAGCAGTGATTCCCATATGGTAATTGTTAAAGGCATCGGTCAGGCCGTCACAGACCATATGATCGACAGCTTTAAGGTCTCCCATTTTAACACCGCCTCTTAATGAACCGTTAAGTACGAAGCCGGCATTTGACATTGATTCAGTACCTCCCGCTATCACAACTTCAGCAAGTCCTGACAATATACCTGAATATCCGTTCATTACTGCTTTCATACCGGAACCGCAAACCATATTGATCGAATATGCGGGTACTTCGACAGGAATCCCTGCTTTTATAGATGCTTGCCTTGCAACACCTTGCATCTGTCCGGCAGAAAGAATGTTTCCCGCAATAACAGTGTCTACCACTGCCGGGTCTATACCGGTCTCTTTGATCAGCTCTTTGATTACAATTGCTCCCAGTTCTCCGGGATTAATTGGCGCCAGTGAGCCCATGAACTTACCTATGGCAGTTCTCCTGGCTGCAACAATAAATACTTTTTTCATAGTTACACTCTCATTTTTATTAAGTTGTCTGAAATAATCAATTTAGCTCCTGTTGCATTCTGTACCTCCTCTACCGAGAATTCAGGATGTATTTCAGTGAGCATAATCTTGCCTTCAGGTAAGATTGTCATAACTCCCATTTCTGTGATAATCATACTCACTTTACCGGCAGCGGTAAGAGGTAAGGAGCAATTTTCCAGAATCTTATGATTTCCTTTTGCAGTGTGTTCCATTGCAAGTATAACCTTTTTTGCACCAGTGATAAGGTCCATGGCTCCACCCATCCCGGGTGTTTTTTTACCAGGTATCATCCAGTTGGCAAGATTTCCCTTCTCGTCAACTTCAAGTGCTCCAAGTATTGTGACATCAACATGGCCTCCTCTTATAATCGAAAATGAGATAGAGGAGTCGAAGCAAGATGCCTCTTTGGTGTAGGTTATATAACCGCCACCCGCATTTGTATAATCTTCGTTCTCTTCTCCGGGGGCAGGTTCAGGTCCCATACCCAGAAGACCATTCTCTGACTGCAGAGTTACGCGAACACCCGCAGGCAAATAGTTAGGAATAAGGGTGGGAAGTCCTATACCAAGATTGACCACATCACCATCCTTCAGTTCGAGAGCTGCCCTTTTGGCAATCACCTCTCTGATTTGATTCTTATCCATATTGTCTGTTTTATTGTTTATTTACAATTTGTTTCTTCTTACATACTCCTGTGCAATGTATGATGCCACATCATCTGCATATGTGTTCATGCCGAATCCGGCATCATAACCCAGCTCCTGCGCAAGTTCATGAGAGATTCTCGGCCCGCCGCAAGCAAGGATTACTTTATTTCTAAGACCTTCTGCCTCTAAAAGTTCTACCAGTTCTACCAGATTCTTGATGTGAACATCTTTCTGAGTAACAGTCTGTGATACAAGTAGTGCATCAGCCTTTAGCTCAATGGCCCTGGCAATAAACTCCTCGTTTGGCACCTGAGAACCCAGATTGTATGCATCCACCATCTCATATCTCTCAAGTCCGTAGTGACCGGCATATCCCTTCATATTCATGATGGCATCAATACCCACTGTATGAGCATCGGTTCCTGTGCTGGCCCCGATGATTACCAAAGGACGGCCGATATGATCCTTTATGTACTGATCTGTCTCGTGCATATCCATCACATCGGACTCAACCTTAGGTACATATATTGTTGAATAATCTACAGTATGAGTTGTTGATCCGTAACAATTAAAGAATGTAAAACCAGGTGTCAGCTCTTTGTAGAATACTACCTGAGGATTCTCAAACCCCATCTGTTTCAATAGTTGTTTTGCAGCCTCGATGGCTTCTGCGCCGGTTGGAACAGGCAGTGTGAAACTCAGCTGTACCTTGCCGTCATTCATGGTGTCCCCGTATGGTTTTACTTTAGATAGATCCAGCGTTTTGTCAAAATCCTTTGACTGCATGGAATATAAACCTCCGCTCATTACTTGTCTCCTCCTTTCATTAAATCAATAAATGGGTTGATATAGTTTGTCCCTTTTTCTACTACTCCTTCAAGACCTTTACCTCCATTTCTGGGTCTCTTTACATCTGCAAAAATTCCCTTTTCAAGGGCAGAGAAGAGTCCCTCCTTCTCAATTCTCTCCAATAGAGATATGGCTCCCTCCAAAACCTCTTTTGCTCTGGTTTTGATTATTCCACCATCTTTATATTCAATCTCTTCACCTATGTTCTTCATATTGCCGAATATGTACTTGGCATTTTCAATGGACAGATATCTGTCTGACATAAATGGAGTATGAATTGCCTCTGTCGGCATTCCAAGCAGTTGTATACCCTGATTTGTCCAGATACCAATCATATTGAAGAGTGCATCCTGTATGTGACCTCTGAATATATTCCCTGTCATGAATTTTGTCGGTGGCATATATTTAAGAGGAGCTTTAGGGAAAATCTCTCTTGTCATCTGAGCCTGGGCCAACTCGTAGAGGAATCCGTTCTCCAATTCCGGATTCATTTCAAATGCGTGGCCGAGCCCCATCTGCTCTTCCGGTAATCCTGCAAGAAGAGCAAGTTGTTCGTTTATTAAGTCCGATGCAAGAACAGTATGAGCCTCCTCGTAAGCATCCGCTGTGGTAAGATAGTTATCCTCACCGGTATTGATTATTACACCCGCAAAACCGTTAATAACTCTCGAGAAATACTGGTCAACAAGAGTCCTTTGCATATTGATGTCTCTGAATAGTATACCGTAAAGTGCATCATTCAACATAACGTCCAGTCCTTCAAAGGCTCCCATAACTGCAATTTCCGGCATACATAAGCCTGAGCAGTAGTTGCACAGCCTTATGTAGCGGCCTATCTCCTCACCGACCTTATCAAGGGCGGATCTCATAATCCTGAAGTTTTCCTGTGTCGCAAATGTTCCCCCGAATCCTTCGGTTGTTGCACCATATGGCACATAGTCGAGCAGAGACTGACCTGTAGTCCTTATTACAGCAATCACATCTGCTCCCTGACGCGCAGCAGCCTCAGCCTGTATAACATCTTCATAAATATTACCTGTGGCAACAATTACATATAAATAGGGTTTTGGCCCTTCTCCCAGTGTCTTGATGTATCCCTCCCTTCTTTCCCTGTTTGACTTAATCTTAGTGATGCTGGCATCAATAACTGATTTTATTGCTTTCGTCCGCTCACTTTCAGCGGCAACAGGCAGTTTGGTAATGTCCAGTGTGCCAAGGGCAACTCTTTCAGCTATCTCCTGAGGATTTAGTGATGTGTTGACCATTGCATTTGAGATATAGAAAAGTGCTCCATGAGAGAGAACACCCTTGCTCTTCAAATCGTCGGTAATTACATTGGGAAGAGGAATCTGGTTAATGTCTGTTCCATCAATTCCCATCAGACGGCACAATGTTCTCTCAACAGCAATCGTAGTATAATTGCCGACAAATTGCTGTACCTCGTCGGCTATACCTTTTGAAATCTTTCTGGCATATTCTACTCTTGTAAAATCCAGTCCTAGTTTACTGTGCATATTATTTTATCTTTGATTTACTATAAGTTCCGCTTCATTTATCCAACTTTCGTCAATATTTAGAGAGCGGGCAATTTTAATAGCCTCTCTCGGTGCCTCATTGCCCTCGGCAGCAACAAGTGAATAATCCATTTCCCCGTCACAATATCCTTTTACTCTTAATCTTTTACACTCTGCGTTGTCAATATTGTAATGTGTAGTTATAATTATGAAAGACTCTTTGCCTGACAGTCTGTTCAGAAGTGCAGAGACAAGAGCTGTTCCCTCTAAAGGGTTTGTCGTTCCTGCAGGTTCGTCAATAAGAGCCAAAATTCTCTTTCCTGCATTTAATGCTTTAATGACTTCGTCAATTTTAATCATTTCGGAGGCAAAAGATGAGAGTCCTTTTGAAATGTCCTGATAATCACCGGAAATCAAAAACACTTCATTTACGGCTGATATGGATGCAGATGTTGCCGGTATTCCAAATGAGAAGTGAAAAAGTATTTGGGACAATGCTAATGTCTTTAGAGTGACACTCTTCCCTCCCATATTTGCCCCGGTAATAAGTACCGGTTTGTAATTCCCTATTCCTATGTCGATTTTCTGAAAATCCCTTCCATCTTTAGATATGTTATCACTGACCTCCGGGTTGAAAAGTCCGATGAACGACAACTCTTTTTTTGAAATTTCAGGGAAAGTCAGGTTTAACTCTTTGATTTGCAGAGATTTCGCAATAATTATATCAAGATTGGCAAGTGCAGAGAGAGAGTCTCTGATATTTTTAACATCCGCCATTAACTTATTGCACAACTCTTTTCTCACATTCTCCTCTATCAGAGAAGCTTTATAGTGCAACTCCTCATTAAAAATCTCTGCAGATTTTATCTCTTTCCTAATCTGAGAGAGTTCTACAGAGTATGATTCATATACATAGAACGAGCTTATCCGATGACCCTCCGGATCAAGTATCTTTAATACCGATGATAAATCACAAAGGGTTAAATATTCGACATTTAAACCTGTTTCTTTAAATATATGGTTAATATCTTCAGAAATCAAAGCAAGAGACTTTAACTCAAATAGTTCAACATCATCTAGTGTAACTCCTCTTTCCAATCTTAAAACCGAACCTCTGATATCCCTGACAAGCGATAATTTATCCTTTATTCCAAGTATTGTAAAGTGAAACTTCCCTTTTTCAACAAATTGTCTGAAAAAAGTAATAAGATTATCATACTCCGCCTTTATATCCTTTACCGTAGAGGTAAATGGAGTATCCATCAAAACCTGACGTGAGTATGATGAACTCAGAGAGAGCCTCTCTATTATATATCTGAATCCGGACTGGGAGTCCAAAAATGATCTAAGCTTCATAACCACCTTTTATTATATCGTACACAGGAATCTTAATCTCGTTTTCTATTTCAGAGCACAACACATTGGAATTTAACACAGTGCCGTTAGGGGAGACCGGATTGACACATACAGCTATAAGATTGCTTCTTTGAAGTACTCTGATCTTTCCTCCCCTTCTTTTATAGTTGAAAAGTGTTCTGTGATCGGCAAAGATTTTAGTGAAATCTCTTACGATCAACTCAAAGTCATCAACATTTATTCTGTTCATCAGAACCGACAGGAATCGGTCAGTTAGTGCGCCGGAGATAAATATTGCCTCAACCGATTGTAATAGGTTGACCTCAACACGTTCTATCTCTAATGCTGAAGAAATTTCAAGATTAACCAGCTCCTTTTCTTTGGTTATTCCCCAAATACCGGACTGGATACACTCAAGAGCAGCAACAATATTGTCTGCAGCAACAGGCAATCTAACAAGATCTACCAAGCGGCTGGTTTTTTGAACCAGATGGTTTATATTAAGTGAAAGAGCTGCGCCGGTAGTGAGGATCATTGCTTCGGAAACTGCCGGAGATGCAAGACTCATTCGGGAAAGAGCCCCGTCGATTATACAAAGTGGAAGCTTGTATTTTACTCTCATCTCTTCCATCCAGAGTCTTAAATCAGATGTTCCGGTGGGCCCTGCAAGCATAACCTTTCCACAGGCCAGCGTTCTGGCTGTAATAATCCTGCCCAGGGAGCCTGTTGAATCACTTATACCGACAACCTCGGACAGGATTTTTCTTCGTTTATATAGTTTCTCGCTTGTGGCAAAATAAATCCCCTTCCTGAGAAAAATCTCAGGTTTTTTTGTGCCCGTAACAGAGTCTACCCGCTCTCCATCCAATCCTATGGAGGTCACGGCAATGTTAAGGTTGTCCGCCGGCAATCGCTTGATTATGTAGTTAAAACACTCGGTTTTTCCCGTGTTTTTTTCAAGACCGACTATCGACAGACTTCTGCACTTGAGGATTTCCTGTACAAACGGCATCTTATAATTAATGTTTGTGAGAGCGTTCCTTCCTTAAAAGATGTGCAGGCTCTATAGCCAATTTCTGTCCCTTAAGCAGAGCCGAAACTCCCTCTACAGCTTCATTTTTTTGACAATCAGGGCAATTACAGTGATTTACATAATTGTCAGGTTCTGAATACGTTGTAATTACTCCTTCAAAATTCCTGAGAATAACCTTTCCGGGAGATTGAGATATAACGTAGTTCGGCATGACAGGTGTCTTTCCACCTCCGCCCGGAGCATCAACTACAAAAGTAGGTACAGCATATCCTGATGTATGTCCTCTGAGACCCTCAATGATTTCAATACCTTTAGAGACAGGTGTCCTGAAGTGTTCTAATCCCATTGAAAGGTCACATTGATAAATATAGTATGGTCTGACTCTCATCTTGACCAGAAGATGAACCAGCCTCTTCATGATATTCACACAATCATTCACACCTCTGAGCAACACAGACTGGTTTCCTAGAGGAATGCCTGCATTGGCCATTCTCTCGCAAGCAGCGATTGCCTCAGGTGTAACTTCATTGGGATGGTTGAAATGGGTATTCAGCCAAATAGGATGGTATTGCTTGAGCATATCAACCAGCTTGTCTGTAATCCTTTGTGGGCATACTACCGGTGTTCTGGAGCCTATTCTGATGATTTCAACATGAGGGATGGCTCTCAATTTTTTGATGATTGATTCCAACTTTGCATCAGAAACCATAAGAGCATCACCTCCGGAGAGAAGAACGTCTCTTACTTGTGGAGTCCTGGCTATGTAATCAATTGCTCTGTCTATGTTATTTGCGGGAGATTCATCATCCTTCTGTCCGGCAAAACGCCTCCTTGTACAGTGTCTGCAATACATTGAGCACATGTCTGTTATTAAAAGGAGTACCCTGTCAGGATATCTGTGTGTCAAACCAGGAACCGGAGAATCTTCGTCCTCGTGGAGAGGATCCAATAAATCCGCTGCAGACTGATGTGTCTCAGATCCTGTTGGAATTGCTTGTTTCCTGATTGGACAATCCGGATTATCAGGATCTATCAAAGTCAGATAATAGGGTGTTATAGCCATCCTGAGCGTTGCAAGGGATTTTTTAACTCCCTCCTCCTCTTCTTCGGTCAGCTTAATGTATTTTTTTAGTTGTTCCAGGGTTTCAATCCTGTTTTTTACCTGCCATTTCCAGTCATTCCATTGTTCGTCTGAAACTTCAGGAAACAATATTTTTCTTCTGTCAACTGCCATAATTAGATATAAATTTTTTCAAATAAATCACGTATTGGTTTGGATTCTCTCAGTATGTTGAGAGTAAGGTTGGCATGTCCTTTGGCGTATCCATTGCCCACAATAAGGTTTATGTCTTTTCCGACACCTTCGGCTCCAAGGGCTGCTTTTGTAAAGCTGGTTGCCATTGAGAAGAAATAGACACAACCCTGTCCTTTTGTGACAAGAATTGATGTCATCTCTGTAGATGGAACGTTGACGTTATTCACAGTCACGTCACAACCTCTGCCTCCGGTTATTTCCATCACCTTATTATAAACATCCATAACATTTGTTGCGTCTGCAACAATGACGTTAGTTGCAAGATTCATGTCAATAATCCGCTGGGCATTATCCTTTGAATACTCAACAACAATCACCTTTCCTGAAGGTCCGACATTCTGCATGGCCTGATAGCAACAAAGAATTCCGGATTTTCCGCCGCCGCCGATGATACATACAATATCTCCCTCAGTGACAAGGCGGTCAACCTGGGCAGGAGCCCCGGCAACATCCAACGCCGCCAATGCCAGTTTCTCGGGAATATCTTCGGGTAAGACTGCAAACAGGCCGCTTTCAAACAAAATAGCCTGAGCATCAACGTCTACCTGATCTGATTCAGGAGAGAGATTTTTAATTGAGTTGAGCTTTAACGGGGTCAAGGATAGGGAGACAAGTGTTGCTATCTTGTCCCCTACCTTTAACCTATTTGCAGGAAATGCCTTCCCAATCTCTTTTACTGTTCCAATCAGCATACCTCCGGAACCGGTAACAGGATTTTGGAGTTTACCTCTCTCCTCAACAATAGAGACTATCATCTCTTTCATCTTTTCAGCATCTGAATTGCAAGCCTTCTTAATCTGAGTATATGAGGCAGAATCGATGTTAAGTGTAGTTACATCAATCAGAACCTCATTTTCATAAATAGACATGTTATTGTCCAGCTTGTATGCCGGCTGAGGGAGAGTGCCTATGGGAGAGATCACTCTATGAGTGCCATATCTGCAAATTTTTGTCATAGACTTTTCTTATGCGTATAGTTCAGTGAAGACTTTCCTAAGTTTTTCGCTCTCTCTCAAAAGCTGCAGTGTGATTTCAGCGTGGCCTTTTGTATAGCCGTTTCCGACAATCATAGTAACGTCACTGCCAACACCTTCAGCTCCAAGAGCTGCTTTTGTGAAGCTAGTAGCCATTGAGAAGAAATAAACCACACCTGTATCTTTTGTACAAAGAATAGATGTCATTTCAGTGTCAGTGATATTTACATTGTTGATTGTAACATCACACATCTGGCCATTTGTAAGCTCCTCTATCTTTTCAAGTATTGCCACAGGTTGTGTTGCATCACCTGAAAATACATAGTCGCAGAAACCAAGATCCTGGAGCCTCTTTGTGCTCTTTTCACTATGGCAGAGACCTATTACTTTCCCTGTAACACCTGCGCGTTTTTTTGCCTCATAGCAGCATAACATACCTGACTTTCCGCCAGCACCTATTATAAGAACTGTATCACCCGGTTTTACAAGTTTTGCTGTCTGAGCAGGTGCACCAGCTACGTCAAGAGCTGAAAGAGCCAGATTTTCAGGCATGTCAGCAGGTATTTTTGCATAAATTCCACTTTCGAAAAGAATAGCTTTTCCATCAATGTCAACCTGATCAATATCAGGTCTTATATCTTTGATTTTGTCAATTCTGAGAGGTGTGAGTGAAAGAGATACAAGAGTAGCAATCTTGTCACCTACTTTAAGATCTGTTTTGCCAATAAGTGCATCACCGATTTTCTCAACAACACCAAGAAGCATTCCGCCGGAACCTGTCACAGGATTTCTGTGTTTTCCCTGTTTTGCAACTATGCCTAACATTATCTCGGCAATCTTGGCTTTATCTCCTCCTGCCTGTTCCTCTATCTGAGTGAAACTTGCAGAGTCGATATTGAGAGTCTTTACATCAATGAGGATTTCATTGTCGTAGATCTCATCCATGTTGTTGTCAATCTTATTTGCCGGTTGTGGAAGTACTCCTTTTGGTTCAATTACTCTGTGAACTCCGTATTTGTTACCTTTTTTCATTTTTTTTATTTTTTAATTAAATCTTACTATTTTGCTTTAATGCCCAGAATTTCACGGGCTTCGGCCGGAGAAGCTATGTCTCTTCCAAGCTCCTTAGCCATTCTGACAACTTTTGCCACAAGTTCTCCGTTCGATTTTGCAAGAACACCCTTTGAGAGGAAAACATTGTCTTCAAAACCGACCCTGACATGGCCTCCATCTATGATAGCAGCTGCTGCCAGCGGAAATTCATATCTTCCGACACCGGCAACAGTGTATGTTGCGTCAGCAGGTATACTTCCACGAAGGAAAACGAAGTCTCTCAATTCTCCGGAAATACCCCCGTTTACTCCCATGACAAAGTCAAAATGCATGGGACTTTGGATAAAACCTTTTTTCCCAAGGCGTAATGCCATATCAATCATACTTTTGTCAAACACTTCAAGCTCAGGCTTGATCCCTCGCTCTATCATTTTAGTTCCGAAATATTTTATTGTGTTTTCAGTATTTTCAAAAATATCATCACCACCGAAGTTAAGTGTCCCGCAATCCAGTGTTGCCATTTCAGGAATAAGCTCGGTAGGCTGAAGCCTTTCGTCATTTGTCATACCGACAGCACCGCCGGTTGATGGTTGAATTATAACATCAGGACACAATTTATATATTGCATCCATAACATCTTTGAATCGTTTTTTATCCTGAGTTGGTGTACCGTCATCGTTGCGAACATGTAGATGAATAATACTTGCACCTGCATCATAAGCAGATTTTGCCTCTCTGGCGCACTCCTCTATTGTATACGGAACGGCAGGATTGTGCTCCTTGAGCACCTCTGCACCGCATATAGCGGCTGTGATAATAAGCTTTGCCATGTTTATGCTATTTTCTCTGACAAGATTTTGGTGTTACACAAGTTCCTGATGCCTTGCATACTATAATAGGCTCTTCAAGAATATCCGCAGCAGATGGTGAAATGTCCGGCCTGGGGATGATTACCTTCTTTGCAACAAACTCCATTTTTCTTGAGCTGTTTCCTACTGATGTAATCTCTCCTGTTGCCTCAATATAGTCACCTGCATAAACAGGGGCCATAAATTCTATGTTATCATATGCTTTGAAAAGGCCTTCATCTCCATCTTGCTGAATCAAAAGCTCTGTTGCTACGTCACCGAATAGTTGAAGCATCTTTGCTCCATCCACTAAGTTTCCACCATAGTGGGCATCATGAGAACTCATTCTCATTCTTATCATTGCTTGTTTTGCCATAATTAAAATTATTTTATTTAGATATGATAAAGTCAATAAGAATTGCCGGTGTGTGGGCATGCTCGGGTTCTATCCCACCACATTCAACAATTTGTTCAGGTTCTGCAATGACTAAATCGGCTGCCATTGCAACAATAGGATTGAAATTCTTCTTTGTTCCCTTATAATAGAGGTTACCCGCAGTATCAGCGATAGATGCACCGATAATGGCAACATCCGCCTTTAGCGGTTTCTCAAGAAGATAATCCTTGCCGTCAACATTGATAATCTGCTTGTTTTCCGCTACGACTGTACCCAGACCAGTTGATGTGAGTACTCCTCCTAAACCGGCACCATATGCACGGATTCTCTCGATGAGAGTTCCCTGAGGGGAGAACTCAATCTCCATCTCACCTGAGTTCATAAGATCGATAGCCGCAGGATTAGAGCCAATATATGAAACAATGAGTTTTTTAACCTGCTTGTTGGCTATTATTTTGCCCAGACCTTTATCGGCATATGCAGCATCATTGCATATCAGGGTAAGTTCTTTGACATCCTTTTCGGCCAGGGCTTCCATAAAATTATTTGGCCCTCCTTTGGTCAGGAATCCCCCAACCATGATTGTCATGCCGCTCTTTACCTTAGAGACGGCTTCTTCAAGATTGATTATTTTATTCATTATATAACAGGTTTTTAAGATATATGCTTCTTACTCTTTAAAATTAGCAATAAACCCCTAAAAACAATTCAACATGCACCTATATTGCTAATTCATTAATTAACAAACAATGCAACCATTTAGTTACAGTATGCAACACTTTGGTTACATTTTGTGGCGAGCTTACTTATTTATAAGTAAGCTATTGAATATCTGTTACTTCTACCCTTTCGTTGTTGAATACCGGACCTGCGTAGATTGAGAGGAAAATCTCCTCCATTTCCTTTTGATTATCGTCAATATCCGAAAGTTTATACTTCAGATAACTGAGAAATGAGAGTTTGTCGGATTCGGTGTATTTTGATGAATATTTGTCTGTGCCATTAAGCACATCATATGCAATGTAGTTGTTCTTCCACAATTGGTAAGAACCTATTATTTTTCTGTCTATTATCTCCGCAAGGGATTTAAAACGGTCATTTTTCTCCATACTTGAACACTTTTCCAACTCCTCAGTGGAAACAGGCTCACAAAAACTAATATGGATATTTCCCTTAAACTGCATAATGCCGGTAAGAATACTATTCAAATCCTCTCCCGGTATCTTTTCATATTTCCTTCTTCTTGAAACGAATAATTCTTTTGTTTTCAGCAAATCACAAGGTTCGTACTCATATGAGATAGAAACAGGTACGATAGAGAGCTCATTGAAATCCGTTGCGAAATCATTATTTGCAGAACTCATATCGAACATTTTCAGCAGACCTTGCTCAGTCATGTCATTGCCGTCTTTGGTGCGGCCATTTCTCTGTGCTATCCAGACAGAACTGTTTCCGCTTTTTATTGAATCACGGATGTATTGAGACAGAAGCATTGAGGAGTTATAGAAATCCCTGGGATTTTTATTTCTCTCAACTTTAATCATTTTATTTGTGCGGGCAATATCCTCAATAAACATATCTGTAATCAGGTTATCCCCGACAGCCATTTCTGAGGTCTGAATCCCGTTCATGAAAAGGATAATCTGAATAATACCTGAATCAAGAAGAATATCTCTGTGATTGGAAATGAACAGGTGTTTCTTATTATTTTTGTATTGCTCAACACCTGAATATGAAAGAGTTCTGGCGGTATCGGCTATTATTTTGTTTATTGCAGGAAACATGACCTTGCCCTGAAATTCATCAACAGTAGCAAGTGAGGCAATAAGCTGCCTGATCTGATCAGGCTGTTTATTTGGAAACAGGTAGAGAGAGATAGGAGAAAGAAGAGGATGCTTGGCTAGCCTCATCATTGCCTCCTTAGCCTCAGTGTCGTTAAAAGGCCTTATGTCTATGAATTTTTCATTTTCCATGTACAAAAATAATCATTTTTCTTCCAAACCAAGGTTAAATTTATTGAAAAGATTTTTTCCCTCAGCTGTGTATGCATAATTTATTCTCTCCATATAGGCTTCTTCAACCTTTGAACGGACCATTTTCATGGTAGAATTGATCATTTTGTTCTGCTCTGTGAATGGCTCTTGTGAAAGGATGAAAGTGGCAGGCAGCCACCTTTCCGGGAATAGTCCTGCAAATTCTCCCTTACCTTTGTATCTGTTCAGATCGTCAGATACCATTTTAATCAGCTCTTCTCTTGTCTCCTTTCTGTTCTTATCGACAACAATTACTGCAATTGTATAAGGAGATTGATTATTATAAAGCATAATCTGCTGAATTATCTTGGATTGAGTTACTATTGTCTCCTCAATGTCTTCAGGAGAGTATTTCTCCCCGTCACTTCCTATCAAAAGAGATTTAAAACGTCCCTGTACATATAAAAAACCGTCATTATCCATATAACCGAGGTCGCCGGTATGAAGCCAACCATCAATAATAGTCTCTGCAGTAGCCTTAGGATTCTTCCAGTATCCGGCCATAACGTTCTCTCCTTTTATTACAATCTCTCCTGCTTCCCCATTTTTCAATGCATTCCCTTCAGAATCCTCTATTCTTATTTCCAGCGGTTTAACTAAAATTCCGGAAGAACCCAGTTTGTGCCTTGCAGGGGTATTTGTGGAGATAACAGGTGTAGCTTCAGAAAGACCATATCCCTGGAACATTGGAATACCGATAGCATAATAGAACTTCTGAAGTTCTTTGTCAAGGAGTGCCCCTCCTCCCACAAAGAAATCCAGTTCTCCACCCATTGCTAGCCTAACCTTAGAAAAGAGAATTCTATCAAAGGTTGCGACAAGTGGTTTGAGAAGAACAGACCAGCCGGAACCCCTGTTCCATCCGTCTTTATTATATGTTATTGCTGTTTTCATGGCAAAATCAAAAAGACGTTCAGTCATCTTACCTTTGGCCTTAACAGATTGTTCTATGTTTTTCCTGAAGCTTTTAGCCAGAGCAGGTACAGATAACAGCAGGTTAGGTTTTACCTCCTGAATATTTATAGGTATATTCTTTAAAGTCTCTATAGCGGTTTTCCCAGGTTGTACCGTAGCCACAATTGCCCCTTTTGCTATCATTATGTAGAAACCTACCACATGCGCGAAACAATGATCCAGTGGCAATATTATCAGATTTTTATACCTGGGAGGAATATCCATGCAAGTAAGTGATTGCTCTACATTTGCTGTATAATTTCGATGCGTCAGTATTACCCCTTTTGGATCGGCTGTTGTTCCTGAAGTGTAAGTTATTGTGGCATAATCGTCATTCTGGATTGATTTGCCAAGCTTTTCAAACTCTTCACGGTTTTTTTCAAGGTACTCTATACCCATCTTTATTACATCGCCATAATATATCTCCCCATCGAGATACTCGTCCATTTCGTCAAAAACTACAATCTGCCTGACAAGCGGAAGTTTTTCCCTTATTATTCTTATTTTTGCCAGCTGCCTTGAGGAGACCATTATGAGGGCAACATCTGCATGAATCAATCTGAAAAGAAGATCGGAGCTCTCTTCGAGTTTGACTGAGAGGGGTACATTTACACCTGCGGCGTAAAAAATGGCCAGTTCACCAATTATCCACAGGTTTCTTCCTTCAGAAAGAATTGATGCATTGCTCTTTTTACCGAAGCCGAGTGAACAAAGGCCTGCACCGAATTGTTGTGCTAGTAACCTTGTTTGCGAGTAGGTTGTAGATTGGTATATGCCATTGTCCTTTTCAAGCAGGAATGTCTCTTCACCAAATTTTTCAACTGACTCCTCGAATAGGTCGATAAGTGTTCTTTTCATTTTTTTAAATGTTTAATAAGCAAATTTATAATAAATAATGTTCAATACATGCTCTCCATACCTGAAAATGCTGTTTGGCAAGGGTATCACCTGGTACCCGTACCTGACGGAGGATCTTATAGATTTAGCTGAAAAAGAGGACAAACTCATCTTTCAACATATTGGTTATATGAGCAATATGCACATAAGAGAGATGGCAGAAAGGTTGTTTTCAGATCAAAGAGTCATCAAAATCCTTAATGATAATTTTATCTGTATTGCCGAAGATAAAGAGAGTGATCCGGAATCTTATTTGATAGGACTTGACCTTCTATTCTTGAATCAGGATTTCTCCTATGGTCCTATGAATTTGTTTGTTATGACAGACAGAAAACCAATTATCTGTTTCTCGGACTGTGATCCCGAGTACTTTCTAGATGTTGCAGGAAGCATTGTTGAAGCAAATAAAGATAAAAAGCATCTTTTAGCACAGCTATCCGACGAGTTGTCAAAAAGGGCAGCCAATACAGGCGTAATAACAAATAAGATATCATCAGCCAACATAACACCTGAGGTTCTGGAAGCCAATACCCGACAATGGTATCTTGCAATGTTCGAGAACGATTTCATATACCAGACAAAGCCTTTTACTCCGAATCCCAGCTCTTTGATTACTTTAGTTGATTATATACAATATTTTAAAGATCAGGAGATTTCAGACAAATTAGAATCCCTGCTAGACCATCTTCAATACTCTGCATTATTCGATCCTATTGATGGGGGATTCTTCAAGCAGGCGAGCGATTATAGCTGCAATACCCCGTTCTTTGAAAAGACACTGGAGGAAAATGCGCATTTTATTCACCTTTATTCTCTTGCTTACAGGCATTTTAATAAAGAATCGTATAGAAAAACAGCATTATTGACATACCACTTTATAAATGAGAAGCTATGCTCCAGAAATGGTGGTTTCATAGGAAGCACTACCCTAACGACATCCTCTGAAGATTCAAATTATTATAAGTACTCACTTAATGAATTAATGTTAATGTTTCCTGGGCGTTATATGGACATTGCATTAGCTTTAGGTATTGATATTACTGGAAATAAGTTCGACAAACAGATACCGGCCCGGAATGCAAGAACTTACAGTATAATTCAGGATGAAGAGATTAAAATACTTAAGGAGAGACGGTCGGAACACCTTGGTTACTATACTGACAAACGTGAAGTTACTTCATACATCTCTCAACTGGTAGAGTCCCTGGCAATATCATCAGTACTACTGAACGAACCTTCACTATATAAAGAGGCAGCGGCAATCATGGAATATCTACTGGTACACAACAGAAATGAAAACGGGAGATTGTACCGTTACAATTGTTGTCAGAAAAGTTCCATTCCGGGTTATCTTTCAGATTATTCAGACTTGATTGCGGCACTGATTGAGTTACATAAAGCATCAGGAGAAGAAAACAGCGATTTTAAAATTTATGCCGGGAAATACATTGATTTTGTATTAAAGCATTTCTACAAACCGGAAAATGGAATGTTCAGTAAATCTGAGTGTTCCATACTACCAGACACTATCCCGTTTAAGAGAGAGTCCAACATAGATTTTCTCAAACCTTCAGCTAATTCCGTTATGGCCGGAAATCTTATTTCCTTCTATGAAATTAGTGGAAATAGAGACTACCTGGATATTGCTGCTCAACAAATTATGAATATTGCACCCAACCTGCACTCGTCAGGTCCGATGCTTGCAAGCTGGGCTCAGAAAATTTTAAAATATATCAGACTGACTAAGCATATGGTCTGAATAGTATGGAGCTGTCTCCATAGCTGAGAAACCTGAAATCATTATTGAGAGCATATTGATAGATCTCTTTCCAATAATCTCCGACAAATGCAGCTATAAGAAGCAACAGAGTACTGTTAGGCTGATGGAAGTTTGTGATAAGTATGTCTACGATCCTGAATCTGAATGATGGAACTATGATGATTCCTGTTTTAGTATCAATATGGTCTCTTCCATTCTTATTCATCCACTCCAGCAAAGCAGTCAGTGCTTCAGCAGTCGTGTATTTATAATCTCTTTCATAAGGTTCCCACTGAGTAACCTGAGTCGGATTTCCCTCCTCAATGCAATGAATTCCCAGATAATATAAAGATTCAAGGCACCTGGTAGATGTTGTTCCGACAGATATTAACTTTTTATCTCCCCTGTTAATCAGATTGATTATTAAATCTCTGGAAACAGAGAAAGGTTCATAGTGCATGTTGTGATTCCTTATATACTCAGATTTTACAGGTAAGAAGGTTCCGGCTCCAACATGCAGGCATACATTATTTATGTCAATTCCCTTCTCCTGAATTCTTTTAAGCACGCTTTCAGAAAAATGAAGTCCTGCCGTCGGGGCGGCCACAGATCCTCTATTTTGTGCATATAATGTCTGATATCGCTCTGTGTCAGATTCTTCTGCCTCACGGTTCAGATATGGGGGAATAGGTACCTTTCCGCATCTCTCCATTAGTTCAGAAAATGGGATTGCTCTCTCCCAAGAGAACTCAACAATTGATTTATCCTCAACCTTACTAATTAATTTTGCCTTTAGGTGATATTTATCTAATGAATCATGACCATTAGAATCAAAATAGAGATACCCATCTTTCCATTTTTTGCTGTTACCTATAATACATATCCATGAACAGGATTCGGTGGATGCGAATGATACATTGTATTCGTACGGTATGTGAGGTTCAAGACAGAAGATCTCAATATGAGCTCCGCTCTCTTTTCTAAAAAACAACCTTGCCGGAACGACTTTGGTATTATTTATTACCATTAGAGATTCGTTTGGCAATAACTCATCGAGATTTGAAAATTTAGAATCTCGCACCTTATTGTCTTGAAATATTAAAATCTTGGAATCTTCACGGTTTGGAAGTGGATATTTGGCAATTTTCTCTTCAGGGAGAATATATGTATAGTCTTTAATGCTGATTTCCGGGTACACAATATTTTTTTTGACAAAAATATAAAAATAGGTGTATGGAAAAAAATATTTAATTATATAAACATTGTTTACACATGTTGCACACATAAGTAATCTATCTATATCACATATGTACACACAATAACTCACCCAAGGTATCATTTATAACTCACATTTGTATACATTACAATTGTAATATTAATGATTAGTGTGCATATTTTACACATCTTATATCCAGTCTGTTATATATTTTATATGAAGTTATTTATTGGTATAAATAACCCTTTTTACCTCGATTTTAGTCAATCTGTTGATAAAATAACAGGTATATAGCCATATATTATTGATTACCAGTTATAATAGTGGTTTATTTGAATCTTTGGCAGAGATTACTACCAGCGATATCTAACTTTATTAAAAGTACTGATTTTACAATGCTTTATTATACTTGCTATTTATTATTGATTACATTTGTACAACCAATAAAGGTTACACATGTAATTAATATAATGCTTACATTTGTACATCTTAATGTTTACAAAAATGAGAAACAGGTTACAGCAGTTTTTAAATGCAGAACAATTATCTCCTGCCCGGTTATCTGATATTATCGGTATTCAAAGATCCGGAATGTCACATATACTATCAGGGAGAAACAAACCCAGCTTTGACTTCATACAGAAGCTATTGCTTAAGTTTCCTACCCTTAATTCTGAATGGCTGATAACAGGAAAAGGAAAGATGTACAAGGATAATCAGGTGGTAAATCATCAAAATTACACTAATACTGTTTTACCTGAAACAGGTGAATCGGTGGAAAATCATCAGGAAACAAAAGAAATACAGCAAGATAGAGGAATTTTTGAAACCTCTGAACTCTCTGAGAATTCAATAATCGGATCCGGGAAAGAAGATGTACGCAATTATTCAAGACAAATCGTGAAAATGATCCTTATTTATTCTGATGGTACATTCTCTGATTTTAGACATGAGGATAGATAATATCATACCGATTAATTTCTACCTTTGCACAAACATTCTGTTTAATGTATAAATTTATTCGCCCTTTACTTTTTTCAATACTTCCCGAGCGTGCTCACATACTCACGGTGAATCTGCTGATTTTTTTAAGATATATCCCCTTCTCGGGGATGGTTTTAAGATGGCTCTACTCTTTTAATCATAAGAGTCTGGAGCGTGAGGTTTTCGGGCTTAAATTCAGGAATCCTATCGGAATGGCAGCCGGATTCGACAAGAATGGCGATATATACAACGATCTTTCAAATTTCGGGTTCGGTTTTGTTGAAATCGGATCTTTAACACATGTTGAACAGATTGGTAATCCAAGACCGAGGGTTTTCAGGATTGTTGAGGAGAATGCGATTATTAACCGTATGGGTATTAACAACAAAGGTGTTAAGCATGCTGTAAACTATATGAAATCTAATAAACCCAGATTGATTATAGGAGGCAACATAAGCAAAAGCACCTCTTGTGGCAATGAAATGGCTGCACAGGATTATGAGAAATCATTCACTCAGCTCTATGATTTTGTCGATTTCTTTGTGCTCAATGTCTCTTGTCCAAATGTTAAAGGGCTGGTTAAATTGCAGAATATTACCGCTCTTTCAGAGATTATCGATAGGCTTACTGCAATCAGGAGATTTAATGATGAATATAGACCGATATTGTTAAAGGTATCACCCGATCTGACAAATGACCAGCTTGACGAGATAATAGAATTGATACTCATTTCCGGAATTGATGGAATAGTTGCAACAAACACAACCAGCACAAGAGAGCTTTTAAAAGACCATAGTACTGCTATTGAGGCAATTGGCGATGGTGGTCTCAGCGGAGAACCGCTCTTCAGAAGAAGCCTTGAGGTGGTCAGGTACATAAACAAGAAAAGTGCAGGTATGTTGCCAATTATAGCTGTAGGAGGCGTTACCTCTCCGGAGAGAGCTAAGGAGATGCTTGATGCCGGAGCTTCATTGGTGGAGGTGTATACCGGATTTATATATAACGGTCCCGGTTTCGTAAAGAGTATTCTTAAATATCTATCTAAATAATATATAGAATGTTAACTGCTTCTATTTGCACAATTGGTGACGAGATTTTGATCGGGCAGATTGTGGATACAAACTCTTCTTTAATTGCAAAGGAGCTTAATAAGTGCGGAATTAAGGTCAATAAAATGATATCCATTCAGGATGATGAGAGTGAGATTGTATCATCCCTGGAAGAGTGCTCGCATATAAATGACATTTTGATTGTTACAGGCGGATTAGGCCCTACTAAAGATGATATAACAAAAAGATCATTAGCAAATTTGTGCAGATGTGACAAATACAGATATGATGCAATACAGGCATCAATCATAGATGATCTTTGTCGCAGAAGGGGCATAGCACTTTCTCAATTAAATAAAGATCAGGCACTTGTTCCTGAATGTTGTCGGGTTTTACCTAATCGGATGGGAACAGCTCCCGGAATGGTGTTTACAATTCCTGCCACGGGAGGTAGGAAGGTTCTTCTTTTTTCCATGCCCGGTGTTCCATATGAGATGGAACATCTTTTACCATCTGTTATTGAAACTATTAAGAAGGAGTATGTTTGTGAAAACATATTTCACAGGACATTGCTTACATACGGAATTCCGGAGTCATTACTGGCATCCAAGATTGAGAGTTGGGAAGATAATCTCCCGGAAGAGGTAAAACTGGCCTATCTTCCAAGTCCTCAAAGTGGTGTAAAATTGAGAATATCAATATATGGCGGTGATTTCTCCAGATCTTCACTTATAGCAGAAGAAGAGATTGGTAAGCTTAGAGTATTGCTGGGCAGTGCTTTATATGGTGAAAACGAAGAGACACTAGAGTCTGTTATTGGTGACTACCTTTTAAAGAAAGGAAAGAAAATTTCCGTGGCTGAGTCTTGTACTTCAGGGAAACTATCGTCTCTTCTTACCTCTATTCCCGGTTCTTCTGCATATTTTGCCGGTGGAGTTGTTGCTTATGAAAACGATATTAAGAGAGATTTACTGGGTGTAAAGGAACAGACCCTTCAGAAATATGGTGCTGTCAGCTGTGAATGTGTGAAAGAGATGGCTGAGGGAATTAAATCTCTGATGAAAACAGACTATGCAATCGCCACATCCGGTATAGCCGGACCTTCAGGCGGAACAGATACAAAGCCTGTCGGTACAATATGCATAGCAATTTCCGGTCCTGACTTTATTGAAACATATACTAAAGTGTTCAATGGAGACAGAGTCAGGAATGTTCTGAGGTTTTCGGCTGAAGCACTCAACCTTTTGCGCTTAAGACTTGGTATTCAGTTAATGTAATTCATGTGTTACACATAGTAACACCAATGTGACATAACGCCATAAAACTCTATATATGAAAAATATAACATTAATAATCGCTATTATTCTAATATCCATGCAATCTTGTATATCTGATCATAATAATAAAGACAGTATTGCCCTGAAAAGGGTTGATTCTCTTTTTAACTCACTCTATCCGGCAAATGAACCAGGAGTAGCCGTTCTTATATTGAAACAGGATTCAATAATTTTTGACAAAGGATATGGAATGGCGGATATGGAAAAGCAAACTCCGATTGATGGAAATACTTTTTTCAACATAGCTTCTGTCTCCAAACAATTTTCCGGAGTGGCACTGATGATGCTTGCAGAAGAGGGCAAGCTTTCGTTGGATGACAATGTGAAAAAGTGGTTTCCGGATTTTAAAGCAGACTTTTTTGAGAAAATAACTTTAAGGCATCTCCTGTCGCACACTTCCGGCATTCCGGATTCAAGAGACAGGAGTGACAGGAACTTTGTCCTTACTTCAACAGATGTAGAGTCATATTCTTACCTGAAAGATCTGGATTCTCTGAATTTTGAACCGGGAACCTCTTACGAGTATATGAACCCTACATTCCAGCTTATGTACACTATCATAGAGAAAGCCTCGGGGGAACCGTTCGATACCTTTATGAGAAAAAGGATTTTTGATCCTTGCGGGATGACTGATGCTACTTATTTTGAAGCGGGGAAAACTATTCCCAGAATGGCTCACGGCTATCTTTATGACTCTCTTACCCGGAAATACAATGAATTTGATTACGGTGAGGAGTCTTTTTTTGCAACAAAGGCTGATGGCGGACTTTATACATCTACCAGGGAGTTTGTTCAATGGGAAAAAGGGTTGAGAGAGAATAAGCTCATAAGTGAACAGATGAAACTATCAGCACATTCACCAAAAATTGCCATAAAGGATATGCCTTACACCTCTTATGGTTACGGCTGGTTTATTGAAGAGAAACCGGGTTATCCTGTAAAGGTATTTCACACCGGTGACAATGGAGGATTCCATATTTATGCCGGGAGATACCCTGAAAACGGAATTCTCTATCTCTTCTTTTCCAACAGGAACGATAGAGATAGAGAAGCAACCGCATCTAAACTTGATGAGATATTCAAGCAAGCCGGATGGCTTAGTTCTGTTTCCGATTAAATATAGTGGCAGAAGCCTGAGCTGCAGGCATTATTACTACATCGCTTATGTTAACATGGGCTGGTGCCTTGACTATGTATAATATTACATCTGCAATATCTCCTGCGCTCAGTGGCTGAAAGCCGTCATATACTGCAGCAGCTCTCTTTTCATCGCCTTTAAAGCGAACTATGGAGAACTCTGTCTCCACAGCACCCGGACAAACCTGAGAAACTTTTATGTTTTTCTGGTTGAAATCCATCATCATACCTTTGGATAAAGCATCGACTGCAAATTTGGTTGCACAATATACGTTACCATTGGGATATGCATTTTTCCCGGCAATTGAACCTATGTTGACTATGTGGCCGCCACCGTTTGCAATCATAAAGTTTGAAACAATACGACTGACATAGAGAAGCCCTTTAATATTTGTATCAATCATTCTTTCCCAATCATCAATAGAGCCATCATTAAGCGGAGCCAGTCCGGCGGCAAGTCCTGCATTGTTTATAAGAATGTCTATTTTTTTCCACTCTTCAGGCAAACCGGAAAGAGTATCCTCTACCTGAGACAACTCTCTTACGTCAAAATTCAGAGGCAGTATATCAGTACCATAATTATCTTTTAATTTTTTTGCTAAAAGGTTTAACCTTTCAGTTCTGCGGCCGGTTATTATAAGCCTGAATCCCTCTTTCGCAAATGCTTCAGCCACAGCCTCCCCTATTCCGGATGTGGCTCCTGTTATTAATGCTGTCTTTGTCATAAATGAATTTAAAAATTAAGATCCATAACTCTCATGAAATTACCACCCAGGATTTTGTGGATATCACTTTCCGAATAACCTCTGTTTAAAAGCTCTTCAGTAATTACAGGAAGCTTGTCAACACCTTCCAGGCCAACAGGAGTCACCTCTATGCCGTCAAAATCGGAACCCAGACCGACACTATCGACACCTACAAGTTTCACTACATGGTCTATATGGTCAACAACCTCTTTGTATGAGGGCCTTTCCAGGGCCATCATGTTTGCAAGAGCCTCATTATATTCAGCTTCATGCTTCTTCTTGTTTTCCTTGTACAAAGTTTCAGCAGCTTCAAAAGCATCGCACAATGGCCAGAACTTGTCAGCATAATCCTTGTTCAGGAACGGAGGATAAAAATTAATCTGAATAACACCTCCATGAGACGCTAAATCACATATCATCTGGTCTGTCATGTTCCTCGGCAAATCTGCAATTGCCCTGCAACAAGAGTGAGTTGCCACTACCGGCTTTTTCGAATATTTCAACACATCGTAAAATGATTCATCAGAAATATGCGAAACGTCAATAATCATCCCAAGACGGTTCATCTCCTTAACAACCTTTTTTCCGAAAGGGCTGAGGCCGTTCCATTTTTTCTCTTTTGGAGCACAAGAGTCGCAGATATCATTATTCCCGGCATGAGTAAGGGTCATATATCTTATTCCCATATCATAGAATAGTCTGAGTAATGAGAGGTCTTTTTGGATAGGTAAACCGTTCTCCATTCCCAGAAATATTGCGCCCAACCCCTTTTCTCTCAGATCGAGAGCGTCTTCTAAAGAGAGAGCCACTCCTACTTTATCTTCGTTTTGTTCAACGGCATCATAAGTTCTGGCAATCAGTTGCAAAGCCTTTCTTGTGGCTGCATCCGGCTCAAGCTTATTTGATGTGTAGATAGCAAAAAAGGCCGCATTGAGGCCGCCTTCCTTCATTCTTATAAAATCAAAATGCCCTTGTTCATTTTTCTTTCCCATATCGATTCCGTCATACAACCTTAAAGGTGAATCGCAGTGAGAGTCAAGAACAAAGGCACTTTCGTGCAACTTTTTATAATTCATAATACCTTTATTTATTTTTTATAAAGGTAATAAAAAGGTCACTTAATTAATCTTTCTGATATTTGAAATTGAATTAACAGAAGCCTTATTAATGGTTGGAGATCCTTTATACTCCAGGCTGGAACCTCCGGACACCTCTGCGTCAAGGCTCTTCTGAACATTTACTATAGCTTTCGAAACTCCGCTTACATCAATTTCTGCATCGTTGACAATAAACTCAATTGCATTCAATTTAGAAGCTCCGGTAACTTCCGCCTCCATATAATCTCCTGTTCCTCTGAGTTTAACACTCGCTGCTCCGGATATTTCTGCTTCCATCTTGGAAATTCTACCTGTAAGATCCATTTTTGAAGCTCCGCTACATTCTACAGACAGGTTTGTGACGTCCTGATTAATAACTGCAGTACAGGCCCCTGAAAACTCATAATCCGCAACATTTATTTTTCCTTTCATAGAGATATTGGATGCTCCGCTCAGGGATATTTTCGCACTTTCACATACGAGATCCAGGCCTGAAACAGAGGAGGCCCCACTTACCTGACCTTTGAATGTTTCCGGTTTAAATGATGAAGAAGAGACTAAACTCGACGCCCCTGATAGGGAAAGCCATGAGAGGTCTCGTTTCATGTTTATCTTTACCTTGATTGACTTGAGATCCTTTTTCAAGCTTCTCGGCATACTATAAGTGTTGAGATTAAGGTTTAATTGACCCATGACTACTTTTGCCTCTACATATTGCATAACATCTTTATCTGCAATTACAACTACGGATTCAACACCAGATTTTGTCAGCTCAATATCAAATATATTTGAAGCTGTAATACCGGAAAAATCGTTGGCAATGAAACTTTTGGTGATCTGTTGTGCTGATGCCGCGATGGATATCAGCATTACGGTGATAATAAATAATACTCTTTTCATAAACTTTTAAATTTTTGTTATTCTATACTCTCTGCATATGCCAGCAGCTTGTCTGCTCCCTCTATTTTTGTTTTGTAGTAATTTGATATAATTTCATTTTTTGTATCTCCTGTCAAGCTTTCAGGTAATTGCTCCTCCAGAGGAATTGCCTCTTTTACAAGTTGGTCCAGAACCATAAGGATATTTTTTTTATCTCTTTCACCCATAGATGCTGCCATGACAGTAATCTGCCCCTCTCTCTCTTTCAGAATCTCTTTGTATTTCTCGGGACCATTTTTAAAATAGCTATTATACAACACAGGTGAAACAATGCCAAGTACCAGTATTGCGGCTGCTATCAGATATTTCTTCATATCTGCGCCTCCTCTTACATAAAAGCGCATTTTATGTCCCAATGGCAATCGGTTTTCTTCAAAAGCCCCCCGGTTGTTGTCTATAAAATTCTTAAGATTGTCCATTTCTGTCATTTTTTACTTTTTCTGTCAAATCTTTCATCAATCTTGATTTCCCTCTTAAATATTGTGAACGTATCGATGTTGGTTTTAATGAGGTAATCTGTGCAATCTCATCATAATCCATTCCTTCAAAAAGATGCAGGGAGAGAACTAGTCTATATCCATCCGGCAAACATGACATTGCATCCTTTACCATCTCCACGGTTACACCGTTATAATTAAAATCATCATCATTCTCACTCTCCTGCTCTATTATATTTCTTTGTAAATCAAATTCTTCCAGGGAATCTGTAACTGGTCTTTTTTTTCTGAGTCTATCAATTGACAGATTGATACACACTCTCCTCATCCATGCATTCCTGTTCTCTCTGGTTTCAAACACCTGTTTTGTTTCAAGATATTTTATTATAGTGTCATGCATGATCTCTTCTGCATCCATACTATTATTTAATATCCTCAGACTTGTACTGTACAGGAATCTGTGGCACTCTTCATAGAGAAGCCTCGTATTGTTATCTTTTTTATCTTTTTTAAAAAAAATTCTCTCCATTTATAACAAATCTCTGCATAATAGACGGATTCTGTTTAAATTTGTTGCACGTGAATTAAAATTTACAATACAATCATGAATAATTCTATTAACCATTTTCCTCTTCCCGCAAATGAGCCGGTGCTCAAGTATCTGAAAGACAGTCCGGAAAGAATTGCTCTGGAAAAAGAGCTTGAAAAACAAAGTTCAAATGTAATTGAAATTCCGTTGATTATTGGCGGAAAAGAGATTTACACTGGCAACACTGCAAAGGTTGTCATGCCTCATAACCATTCACATGTACTGGCGATTTATCACAAAGCAGGTGAAAAAGAGGTTCAAATGGCTATAGACGCAGCAATGGATGCACATAAAATCTGGAGTGAAATGAACTGGGCAACCCGTGCTTCGATTATGCTAAAGATTGCCGAGCTGCTGTCAACAAAATACCGCGCAACCATCAATGCCGCAACAATGCTTGGCCAGAGCAAGAATATATATCAGGCTGAGATCGATTCTGCTTGTGAAACAATAGACTTTTTCAGGTTCAATGTCTCATTCGCAGCTGAAATTTACAAGACTCAGCCGGCATCAAACTTCAGCCAACTGAACAGAATGGAGTACAGGGCCCTGGAAGGATTCATTCTTGCAGTAAGTCCTTTCAACTTCACATCAATAGGTTCAAACCTCAATATGGCACCGGTTATGATGGGTAACACAACTCTGTGGAAACCGGCTACAACCGCAATCCTGTCCAATTACTGGCTGATGAGGGTATTTATGGAAGCCGGCCTTCCAGAGGGTGTTGTCAACTTTCTGCCTGGCAGCGGAGCTTTAATTGGAAAGATCGCTTTGAGTTCAAAAGACTTCGGAGGAATTCACTTCACCGGTTCAAATAACACCTTTAACTCTTTGTGGAGAGAGGTTGGTGAAAAACTATCCACATACAAGTCTTATCCGCGCCTTGTTGGTGAAACCGGTGGCAAAGACTTTATTTTCGCACATCCTTCAGCTCAGGCCCTTGAGGTTGCAACTGCCGCATTCTGTGGTGCTTATGAATTCCAGGGTCAGAAATGCTCTGCAGCTTCAAGAATGTATGTTCCTGAATCTTTGTGGCAAGAGGTGAAAAAAGAGATGCTTTCTTTTGCATCACAGGTAAAAATGGGTGATGTAAGGGATCATCGCAACTTTATCAATGCAGTGATTGATGAGGCTTCGTTCGACAATATTGTATCTTATATTGAATATGCAAAAAAATCAAAAGATGCGGAGATTGTTTTTGGCGGAACATATGATAAATCTGTAGGTTATTTTGTTGCCCCGACTCTTATCCTGACTACCGACCCTCACTTCAAGAGTATGGAAGAGGAGATTTTCGGCCCGGTACTTACAGTATATGTATACAAGGACAATGAGGTATTTGAGACAGCTGAGATTTGTAATACAACATCACCATATGCACTGACAGGATCTGTATTTGGAAGGAACAGGGTTGAAGTTATGAAGCTGTGTGAAAAACTCACATATGCTGCCGGAAACTTCTATATAAATGACAAGTGTACAGGTGCTGTCGTCGGCAAACAACCTTTCGGCGGTTCAAGAGCTTCGGGTACAAACGATAAGGCCGGCGGAGAGTTCAATCTTATCAGATGGGTAAGTCCTAGAACAGTAAAGGAGACTTTCGTCTCCCCTACTGAAATATTTTATGACTATATGAAATAGGCTAGAATTCAAATTGACCTTGCTTCGGAAATAGTCCGAAAAGTCCCCCGGTATGTATGAAAAGTACATTTCCGGGGTTTTTGATTGTTTTTTCTTTAATCTCAGAGTAGAGCCCTTTCATGGCTTTTCCGGTGTAGACAGGATCAAGAATGACACCCTCCTTCCTTGCAAACTCAGCTATGAAATCCAGTTCATCTTTTTTGCTGATGGCATAACCTATTCCAACATGATGGTCATTTATCTCCATCTCCTCTTTGTCGATATCTATAGTCTCCCCGATATGCTCAAGTGCATCCTTGCTTATGTTGTACGCGATGTTTCTAAAATATTCAACATCATCACAAACTGCCATTCCTATAATTCTCTTACCATATTTGTGAAACTTATTGGCCAGATATAACCCGGCGAATGTTCCGCCTGATCCTGTTGCTACAACAATAGTGTCAAAAGTCACTCCCATCTGTTTCTCCTGCATGGCAATCTCCTCAAGACAAGAGTAGTAGCCGAGAACACCTATTCCAAATGATGCTCCTTCCGGAATAATATATGCTTTGTGCCCTTTGTCCTTGTATTCTTTAGCAATGCCCGCCATTATCTCTCCACGTGAGTTCCTGTATTCATCAGAGGTACAGAAACGTATATCGGCTCCCATAAGCTTGTTCAGGAAGTAGTTACCCTCTATCACAGGATCTTCGTTTGTCCTGAGTAATATGGCTGACTTCAGACCAAGTTTTATTGCAGCGGCAACTGTAGCTCTTGCATGATTGGATTGTATACCCCCACAGGTAATAACGGTGTCGCATCCTGAATCTATTGCCTCCTTAAGTGCATACTCAAGTTTTCTTATTTTGTTACCGGAAAACTCAGTTGCAGTCTGGTCATCTCTTTTAATATAAAGGTTTATACCAAGTTCTGCAGATATTCTGTCCAATTTCTCAATTTTTGTAGGAAGGTTGGCTAAGGAAATCTTTGATTTCATAATTTGTCAATATTTATTCTTGCTATTATTGCATCAAAGGTATTGATAAAATTGATTACTTTTGCCTCTCAAAATAAAGAAAAAGATGAAGAAATCTATTATTTCATTAGTTGCTTCTCTGATCCTGACAGTGCCAATGACTTTGCCTCTACATGCTCAGGATAAAGCTATGTTTAAACAAATTGCAGACTCTGTTCAGGTCTACCTCAAACCTTCGGCAAAAGTCGGTGGAAAAGTTGCAATTGAAAGTGTAACTGTCTTTAAGAAGAAGAGACTGATAATAGCTTTCAACCCCACATTCGGAGAGTATCCCATAAGAGCCGGACAAGTTGAAGCCATATATTCCATAGCACGCAATCTGATGCCTCAGGAGTATCAGGATTACAAACTTTTTCTAAAATGCAATGGTACAGGAATTGAAGAGTTTGTACCTCCAGTTTATGATCATGTTAAAGAGAAGGCAGCTGCCAGAAAGGAGAAACATGACAAGAAACACCATGTTACCGCGAATTTAGTTTACAGAGCCTCACAACCATATACAGTTAACCATGGATTGCAAGATAAGCATATAGCTTTATGGCAAAGCCACGGCTATTATTATGAGCAGAAACTTCTCAGATGGGAGTGGCAAAGGGCCAGAATTTTTCAAACAGTAGAAGACCTGTACACACAATCCTATGTTCTTCCATATCTTGTACCCATGCTTGAAAATTCGGGAGCAGTAGTTATGCTTCCCAGAGAAAGGGATGTCCAGCTAAATGAGGTTATTGTTGACAATGATTTGACCAACTCCGGATTTTCTGAGATGAATAGTGACAGTACCTGGAAATCTTCGCAAATCCCCGGATTTGCTAATATTAAGGAGTCATATACTCAGGGAGAGAATCCTTTTACTATGGGAACAGCAAGAGTCATAACATTCGGGAAAAAGGGCGAGAGTGCCGGGGCTAAGTATTATCCTGAAATTCCTGAAAGAGGTGAGTATGCCGTTTATGTATCGTATCAATCGTTTCCCAATAGTACTGAAAGGGCGATATATACAGTTCATCACAAGGGCGGTGATACAAAGTTCTTTGTAAACCAAAAAATGGGTGGCGGGACATGGATTTATCTCGGAACATTCCTTTTTGACAAGGGCCAGAATCCGGATGGATATATTGATCTCTTCAATGTCTCTTCAGATAAAGAGGAGGTATTATCAGCCGATGCAGTAAAATTAGGGGGAGGTTTGGGTAATATAGCAAGAAAACCGGCAGAGGCAGGTTCTCAGACAAATGTTCCGAGTTCATCATCAGATGTTGCGAAAACTATTAAGATGCCTTTAGACATTACTCCTGAGACAAGCGGATATCCCAGGTTTACAGAGGGAGCCAGATACTGGCTGCAATGGGCAGGGTTTAATGATACGATTTATTCTGCAAATGCAGGGACAAATGATTATAATGATGATTATATGTCACGAGGCAGATGGGTAAATGTCCTTTCAGGAGGTTCTCTTAAGAATCCCAATGAAAATGGATACAAAATTCCTCTCGACCTCTCATTTGCATTCCACACAGATGCCGGAACAACACTAAATGACTCAATAATAGGAACCTTAGGTATCTACACAAGATTATCAAACGGTGATTCTGTTTTTCCTACAGGAGCATCAAGGATAACAAACAGATATCTTGCAGATTTGGTACAAACACAAATTGTTAATGATGTAAGAACGCTATACGAACCTATTTGGGAACGCAGAGGTTTGTGGGATCGTTCATATTCTGAGTCAAGATCACCAAAAGTACCGTCAATGCTGCTAGAACTTCTTTCTCATCAGAATTTGGCAGATATGCGTTACGGGCTCGATCCTAATTTCAGATTCACAATAAGCAGGGCAATTTATAAAGGTATTCTCAAATATCTGAATGTTACACAGAATAAACAGTATGTTGTACAGCCTCTTCCTGTAAAAAGTTTTTCTGCCGACATTAGTGACAATAGAGTCAATCTTAATTGGTTACCAGTCAATGACACACTTGAACCGACAGCCAAACCTACAAAGTACATTGTATACAAAAGAGTTGGGAATGGTGGTTTTGACAATGGGCGCATCGCTGAGAAAAATACTTTTTCTGAAAAAATCGAAAAAGACAAGATTTACAGCTACAAAATCACTGCTTTAAACGATGGCGGGGAGAGTTTTCCTTCAGAAATACTATCTGTATACTTATCCTCACAGGAGAAGGGCCGGGTTCTTATTGTCAATTGCTTTGACAGAGTAAGTGCTCCGGCGAGCTATGCAACCAAAGATACAACCAGGGGTGGTTTTTCAGATTACCTGGATCATGGAGTGCCGTATCTAAGAGATATCTCATATATAGGCAGCCAATATGAATATAGAAGGGAGATTCCATGGATGGACGATGATTCTCCTGGATTCGGAGCCTCGTATGCCGATTACGAGACAAAAGTAATTGCCGGCAATAGCTTTGACTATCCGTTCGTTCATGGTAAAGCTTTAGCAGCTTTAGGTTACAGCTTTGTCTCCAGCAGCAGGGATGCTGTTATTGCCGGATCAGTATCTCTCACAAACTACCCGATAATTGACTTAATTATGGGTAAACAGCTTCAATCCAGAATGGGTAGGGATATTATGCCGGTGAATTATACGGTTTTCCCTAAATCATTACAGCGAGTAATAACCGATTACTCTGGCAATGGGGGTAAAATTATTGTATCCGGGGCCAATATTGCCACAGATATCTGGGATAGTATAGAAATGGATAAGGAGAGCAAAGATTTTGCAGAAGGTATCCTTAAATTTAAATGGCGTACGAATTTTGCAAGCAAGACAGGAGAAGTTAAAGCAGTGCAGAGCCCCTATAATTTCAAAGGGAAATATTCTTTCTTTACCCAACCTAACGAAATATCATATTGTGTAGAGACACCGGACGGACTTGAACCTGTTGGCGAAAATGCATGGACTATATTCAGATATTCAGACAATAACATATCTGCCGGTATAGCCTATAAAGGAGCCTATAGCTCCGTTGCCCTCGGCTTCCCTATAGAGTCATTAAAGTCCGATGAACAAATTCAGAATATATTCAATAACATTTTTAATTTTTTTGAGAAGTGAAAATTAGCAGGACAAGAGAGCTGGAAATAATAGAGCTTATAAAAAAGGAGGTAAAGCCGGCTTTAGGATGTACTGAACCGATAGCTGTTTCATTAGCTGTTTCAAGAGCTGCAGAAGCTCTGCGTGAAGCCGGATTTGAACCTGAAAACATTGATGTCGAAGTAAGTGCAAACATCTTGAAAAATGGCATGGGAGTTGGTGTTCCGGGCACAGGCATGGTAGGATTGCATATTGCAGCAGCATTAGGCGTGACATGTGGTAAGTCATCCTACAAACTTGAAGTACTGAAGGATATAGATGAATCCTCTGTTGAAAAGGCTAAACAACTAATTTCCGAAAACAAAATCAAAATATCACTTGCAAAAACCAGAAAGAAGCTTTATATATCTGCAAAGTGTTCTAGTAATGAGCACTTTGCAACAGCTATAATTGAAGATCAGCATGACGCTTTGGTATATGTGAATGTTGACAATCTGGTATTGACTGACAACAGAAAAGGAAGCAAATCCGGAGATGCCGAAAAAAATGAAGCTAACAAGGATACTCTGGATTATAAATTGGATGTTGCAACAATTTATCAGTTTACAAAACAGATCAAATTTGAGGATATTGAATTTATTCTTGAATCTGTAACACTCAACAAAGCACTTGCTCTTGAGGGTCTTCAGAACAACTATGGGTTGAAAGTCGGTAAGACAATCAAGGATAATATTCATCGCAACGTGTTTGGTGACGGATTGCTTACATACTCTATGGCTATGACAGCTGCTGCCTCTGATGCAAGAATGGCCGGGTGTACTTTGCCTGCAATGAGTAACTCCGGAAGCGGAAACCAAGGTATTACTGTAACTATGCCGGTGATTGCTGCAGCGGAAAAAATCGGAAGCAATCGTGAGGAACTTGCCAGAGCCCTCATTCTGAGTCATCTTATAGCAATACATATAAAAGGATATCTTGGAAGATTGTCAGCACTTTGCGGATGTGTTATTGCATCTACCGGTGCTGCCTGCGGTATAGTATTTCTTAAAGATGGATCTTATGATCAAGTCTGTTTTGCCATAAAAAACATGATAGGGAACATTACAGGTATGGTATGTGACGGAGCAAAGGTTGGATGTGCCCTTAAAGTTGCATCAGGAGTCTCCTCTGCTGTACAATCGGCAATCCTTGCGATGGAGGGAATCTGTATCTCAGAAAATGACGGTATAATCGAGAAGAGTATCGAGAAGACAATCAAGAATCTTGGTAGCATCGGTTCTGTCGGAATGCAAAAAACAGACAACATGATCCTGGATATTATGGTGTGTAAGTAGGCTTCTGCCTATTTGTCATAAATTGTCACATAATTTCTGTTGGTACATCTTTTGATTTTAGGTTCTTCACTAAGAATAATCTAAAATTATCATATTATGCAAAAAGGAACAATAGGTGTTACTACCGAGAACATTTTCCCGGTTATCAAGAAATTTCTTTATTCAGACCACGAGATATTTCTCAGGGAGCTTGTCTCTAATGCCGTGGATGCCACTCAGAAATTAAAGGCGTTAATCAGCACGGGTGAATTCAGGGAAGAGGCTGGAGATCTTCAGGTTACCATTACATCAGATCCTGATAAGGGAACTATTACCATAAGTGACAAGGGGATCGGAATGACTGAAGAAGAGGTCAACAAATACATCAATCAGATTGCCTTTTCTAGTGCCGGTGAGTTTCTAGACAAGTACAAGGATCAGTTGAATAATATCATCGGCCACTTCGGACTCGGATTTTACTCATCATTCATGGTCTCTAAAAAGGTTGAAATCCAGACACAGTCATGGAAAGAGGGTGCCGAACCAGTTAAATGGAGTTGCGAAGGTTCACCTGAATATCAGATAACAAAAGGAAAAAGAAAGGAGAGAGGAACTGACATTATATTGTATCTGGATGATGAATCAAAGGATTTTGCAACAGAAGCCAAGATAAATGAGCTCCTGTATAAATATTGCAAATTTCTTCCGGTTGAGATAGTTTTCGGAAAGGATAACAAGGTTATTAACAACCCGAATCCAATCTGGACAAAAAAACCTGCTGACCTTAAAGAGGAAGATTACCTCAATTTTTACAGGGAACTTTACCCGATGCAGGAGGACCCTCTTTTTTATATTCACCTGAATGTCGATTATCCATTTAACCTGACGGGTGTTCTCTATTTTCCGAAGTTAAAGGATAAGCTTGATATATCCAGAAACAAAATCCAACTCTATTGTAATCAGGTATTTGTTACAGACTCAGTAGAGAACATTGTCCCTGACTTTCTCACCCTGCTCCATGGAGTTATTGACTCTCCTGACATTCCGCTGAATGTGTCAAGAAGTTATCTCCAATCTGACGCAAATGTCAAGAAAATTTCGGCACACATTACCAAGAAGGTTGCAGACCGTCTTGAGGAGATTTTCAAGAACGACCGTAAGAATCTTGAGGAGAAGTGGGATAATCTCAAGCTGTTTATTGAATACGGGATGCTCTCTGAGGAGAAGTTTTACGATAGAGCAGAGAAGTTTGCCCTGCTTAAAAACTGCGATGATAAGTATTTCAGTTATCAGGAGTATAAGACATCAATTGAAACTGAGCAGACAGACAAAAACAAAAAAATCGTATACCTCTATACAACAGATAAGGATGAACAGTATCCATACATTGAGTCTGCAAGGAACAAAGGCTATGATGTTCTGGTCTTCGACAGTCAGCTGGATTCTCATTTCGTAAACCTTCTTGAAAGTAAATTCAAGGACACCACATTCGCCAGGGTAGACTCAGATCATATAGACAAGCTAATTCAGAAGAACGAAATCTCAAAGCCGGATCTATCTGAAAAAGAGCTAAAAGACATATCCGACACTTTTGAGTCAGTTTTGCCTGCAGGTTCACACTACAGTTACTCGATAGAGAATCTTGGGGAGAATGATGGTGCCATTCTCATCACCAGATCTGAATTTATGAGAAGATACAGAGAGATGGCAGCACTCAACGGTGGCATGAACTTTTACGGATCACTCCCTGAATCATACAACATAACAATCAATTATGAGCATCCTCTGGTTAAGAAGATAATTGGGATGAAAGATGCGGAATTAAAATCTCAATTGGAGGATTTTGACCAGAAAACCACTACTCCCGAAGCCAGACTTGCAGAGATAAACAAATCCATTTCAGGCAAAAAAGAGAGCGAAATAGAGACATCTGTTAAAGATGAACAAAAGAGTATTGAAGAGGAGCTGGAAAATTTGAAAAATCAGAGAAAGAGTCTCTTGTCTTCTTTTGGAAAAGAGTGCGAACTACTCAAGGAAGTAGTTGATTTAGCGTTACTTGCAAATGGAATGCTAAAAGGAGAAGATCTCGACAGGTTTATAAAACGAAGCCTCTCTTTGATAAAATAATTAATTGTTAAGGTTCTGTTACATTTTTTCTCTTTAACAACAGATTTCTGGAATTTACCTTTTTCTAGTCTTATTTTTGCACAAAATATTTAAAAAGACATGAAAATTGACAGATTTTTCCAACTATTTATTGTTAAAGAGAAGAAATTCTACCCTTTGTACATCTCTCAGCTTGAAATAATAAATAAAGCTGCGCAGGAGCTAAAATCTCTCTTTCTTGAAAGCAACTATGAAGCTCAGAAAGAGTTATATAAAAGGATCAACTCTCTGGAAATGGAGGGAGATCATATAACAGGAAGAATATATGAAGAGCTGGAACAAACCTTTGTCACTCCATTTGACAGGGAGGATATTCATATTCTTGCCTATAGGATAGACACATTCCTTGACTTTATACATGATTCTGCCCGTAAGCAGGTAATGTACAAACCGAAGAACACCTACAAGGATATGATTACCATTGCAGATTACATCATTGAACTTTCAGGGCTCCTGAAAGAGATGGTAGGTAAGCTCGAGTTTATAATGAAACAGCATGAGGATATTCTCGCTAAAGCCAAAAGAGTAAAAGATATAGAGAGGCTTGTTGATCAGCTTTATGAAAACTTCAACAGCTTTTTATTTGAAAACGAGAAGGATGCTATTGAACTTGTAAAGCACAAGAACATTGTTCAGAGCCTTGAGGATGCAACAGACAGAGCAAAAGATGTAAGTGATTGCATTAGGTCTATAATTGTCAAACAAGCATAAATAAGGCACATATGTTGACAATCGTCATAATAGCAATAGTTGTAGCCCTCCTGTTTGATTTTCTCAACGGGATGAATGATGCCGCAAACTCAATTGCAACAATAGTTTCTACTAAAGTCCTCTCTCCCACAACAGCTGTCCTTTGGGCTGCATTCTGGAATTTTGCCGCTTTTTTCATCTTCGGAGTTCACGTTGCCAACACCATAGGTAAGGGGATTGTAGATCCGAATGTTGTTAATCCATATATAATTCTGTCGGCCCTAAGTGGCTCTGTAATATGGGTATACGCCTGTACTAAGCTTGGTATGCCGATAAGTGTATCGCATGCATTGATAGGAGGACTTGTTGGCCCGGTATGGTTTACTCATGGCACCAGCGCCCTTATAGGAACAGGAATACTTAAAATAGGACTTTTTATAGTCCTATCTCCTTTAATCGGTGCAATACTTGGTTTCATAATGATGGCCATCACTCTTTTCATACACAAAAACAAACATCCGTTGAAGGTTGAAAAGAGATTCAAGGTGATGCAACTTTTCTCCTCTGCAATATTCAGTCTGGGACACGGAGGCAACGATGCCCAGAAAACTATGGGTATAATAGCTATGTTACTTTTCAGTGTTGCAGGAACCAATGACTTCATCGCAAAGTATCTATATGAACCGGGCATTGGATTCCATGTACCACTCTGGATTACAATCACATGCTACTCCGTAATTGCATTAGGAACAATTACAGGCGGATGGAAGGTTATCAGAACCCTGGGTGATGGTCTGGCTAAATTAAAACCTGTACAAGGCTTTTGTGCAGAGACCGCCGGTGCATTGACTCTAATAGGTACTGCTCTTACCGGGATCCCGGTCAGCACAACCCATACTATAACCGGGTCAATTATCGGTGTTGGTATGACAAAAGGGATTGCCACTGTTAAGTGGGCCACTGCCAAAAACATTGTTGGGGCATGGATTTTCACCATCCCGGCAAGCCTTATTATTTCAGGTCTTATTTATGTAGTTATTGACGCAATACTGGTTTTGCCTTAGTTTTTGGCAATGTACTCTGCTATATAATCTCCTATATCCGATGTAGTGTAGGCTTTAGCATCTTTTACAATTTCGGGTGTGAGTATTCCATTGTTGATGGCATCTTCACACCCGTTTTTTATTGCACGTGCTTCTGCATTCATATCAAACGCACTCTCCAGCAACATGGCTGCAGACAAAATTGTAGCAATTGGATTTGCTATATTCTTGCCGGCTCCCTGCGGAAATGATCCGTGAATAGGCTCAAAAAGTGGTGTATGGGCTCCTATTGACGACGATGGCAGAAGACCAATTGAGCCGGTCAGCACGCTTGCCTGATCGCTCAGGATATCACCGAACATATTTTCCGTGAGAATTACATCAAATCTTCCGGGGTCTGTAACTAGCTGCATAGCTGCATTATCTACAAAAAGATAGTCCAGTTGAACATCACTATACTCGCTTTTATGGAGTTTTGTAACCACCTCTCTCCAGAGTCTGGATGTAGCCAGTACATTTGCTTTGTCAACCAGCGTAACCGATCCTTTACGTTTTCTTGCCATGCTAAAAGCAATCCGGGAAATTCTTTCAATTTCCACATCGGAGTATAGAGATGTGTCATAAGCCCTCCTTCCGTCCTCGCTTCTCCCTCTGGGCTCTCCGAAATAAATACCACCTGTGAGCTCTCTGACAACAACAAGGTCGACATCTTTTACGACACTCTCTTTGAGAGGAGACCTATCTATCAGTTTACTGTATATCTCAACGGGGCGGATATTTGCATACAGCCCCAGATTTTTTCTCATTTTCAGCAATCCCTGCTCAGGCCGGACCTTTGCTGCAGGATTATTGTCATATTTAGGATCTCCTATTGCACCGAAAAGAATTGCATCAGACTCCATACATAATTTATGTGTCTCTTCAGGATAGGGATCACCACAATCATCGATGGCAGCTGCTCCAATCTTTCCATATATGTATTCAAATTTATGGTTGAACCTCGATTCCACTGATTTTAATACCTTAACGCTCTCTGCCACTATCTCCGGGCCGATTCCATCTCCGGGAAGAACTGCTATTTTTTTATTCATCACACTCTATTTTTTTTATTTTCAAACATTTCTATTTCTTGTCTGCCGGATATTAAAAAATCGATGTCATCAAATCCGTTGATCAGGCAGTTTTGTTTATATGTGTTAATCTGAAAGTTCTCTCTCTCCCCTGTTGCAGAAATAATTACACTTCGTTCAGGGAGGTTGATGATAATATCACTCCCGTCATTTTTAAAGATTTTTTTCAGAAAATCATCGGAGACCTGTACTGGCAATAATCCGTTGTTCAGAGCATTGTTTTTAAAAATATCTGCAAAGAAGCTCGATATAACGGCTCTGAATCCGTAATCGTATATAGCCCAGGCAGCATGTTCCCGGCTTGACCCGCAACCGAAATTCCTGCCGGCAACGAGTATCTTTTCTCCTCTGTTATCATTGAGTTCAGATGATGGAATAATCTCACCCTTATTGTCATATCTCCAATCGTAGAACAGGTTCTTACCGAATCCCTCCCTTGTTGTGGTTTTAAGAAACCTTGCCGGTATTATTTGATCTGTATCTATATTCTCAATTGGAACATTTATTGTTCCCGATTTAAGTATTGTAAATTTTTCAAAACCCATAATTAATATTCTCTAGGATCTGTTATTACTCCGTTTATTGCAGCAACTGCCGCTACAAGTGGCCCTGCCAGCAATGTTCTGGCCCCCGGCCCCTGTCGCCCTTCAAAATTCCTGTTTGAAGTTGAAACGCAATATTTTCCTGATGGTATCTTGTCATCATTCATGGCCAGGCAAGCAGAGCAACCCGGCTCCCTTATTTCAAATCCTGCAACTCTTAAAATCTCCCCTATCCCCTCTGCCTCAAGCTGTGATTCTACCTGTTTGGAGCCGGGTACTAACCATGCTGTGACATCCGGATGTTTCCTTTTTCCTTTTACAATTGAGGCAAATGCCCTGAAATCCTCAATTCTGCCATTTGTACAGCTACCCAGAAACACATAGTCGATTTTTTTACCAAGTATTTTTTCGCCCGATGTAAATCCCATATATTCCAAAGCCTTGATGTATGAAGGGTTATCGTTTGAATTTCCGGGAATTTTATCTGTAACAGCCATACCCATACCAGGGTTAGTGCCATATGTAACCATTGGTTCTATCTCTTCCGCCTTGAATTGACAGACAGCATCATATCCGGCTCCGGAATCGCTCCTCAAGGTTTCCCAATATTTTACCGATTTCTCCCAGGCTTCACCCTTTGGTGCATAATCTCTATCTTTAAGATAGTTGTAAGTGACCTGGTCAGGGGCTATCAAACCTCCTTTCGCACCCATCTCAATGCTCATATTGCAGATTGTCATTCTCTCTTCCATAGACAAAGAGAGAATAGTTGAACCGGAGAATTCAAGAAAATGTCCTGTACCTGCGGATGTTCCCAATTTGGAGATAATATGGAGTATAATGTCCTTTGCACAGACACCCTTGCCTAAATTACCGTTAACTCCTATCAGCATCTGTTTTGGTTTCGTCTGTAGCAGGGATTGTGTGGCAAGAACCATCTCCACCTCGCTTGTACCAACACCGAATGCTATATTGCCAAAAGCTCCGTGAGTGGATGTGTGGCTGTCTCCGCACACTATTGTCATTCCGCAGGTTGTAAGTCCCAATTCAGGGCCGATAATATGTACCACTCCGTTTCTTTTGTCTCCAAGCGGGAAATATGTAATGCCATGTTTTTTTGTATTCTCAGCCAGCTTTTCGACAGGATGTCTGGACGAAGGATCGATTATAGGCAGATGCTGATTTATTGTAGGAACATTGTGATCGCATGTGGCAAAGGTCTGATTAGGCCTGAAAACACGCAATCCTCGGTTCTCCAATCCTGTGAATGCCTGAGGGGATGTAACCTCGTGTATATAGTGCCTGTCAATGTAAAGGACAGATGGACCGTCAGTTATCTCTTTAACTATGTGAGAATCCCAGATTTTATCAAATATTGTCTTTTTCATATTCCTTTAAATTATTTTCGAAACCGCATCAATCAATGCTTCTACGGAGGCTGTGATGATGTCTGTATTTGCCGAAAATCCGTAGTAAATATTTCCCTTGTTTTCTACTTGTATATGAACTTTTCCCACATCGTCAGTACCTTTGGTAATTGCCTGGACGAGAAACTCCTCAAGATTTATCTTTCTGTGAATAAGTGACTTCACGGCAGAAAAAGAGGCATCAATCGGTCCATTTCCAGAACTCGTCGCCACACACTCTTCACCATCAATCAGAAGTTTTACTGTCGCCATTGGTATTGCAGATTTTCCGCATACAACCTGAAGATATTTTAGTTTAATCCGATGAGTCCGGATATTTTTTGTCACTCCGGAAATCATCAGCAGATCTTCATCATGAATCTCTTTCTTTACATCGGCAAGTTTCAGAAATTTATCGTATGCAACATCCAGCTCTTCATTTGAAAGATCGATGTTCAGACGGGAAAAGTGATGTTTCAGGGCGGCTCTTCCGCTTCTTGCTGTTAGTGCAATTACCGATTCATTTACACCAACTGCGGACGGGTCAATTATCTCATAACTCTCTCTGTTTTTTAAAACTCCATCCTGATGTATTCCGGAAGAGTGTGCGAAAGCATTCCTGCCGACAATGGCCTTATTAGGCTGTACCGGCATTCTCATTAATGTTGAGACCAGTCTTGATGTCTTCATGATTAAAGGAGTGTCAATCTCTGTATAAACGGGGAAATCCTTTCTGCATTTTATGGCCATTACAACCTCTTCCAATGCGGTATTGCCGGCTCTCTCCCCTATTCCGTTAATTGTCACCTCTGCCTGTCTTGCCCCGTTCATAATGCCCGCAAGTGTATTGGCCGTTGCCATTCCCAAATCATTGTGACAGTGTGTGGATATTATTGCCTTATCAATATTTGGAACATTTTCAACCAGATATCTGATCTTTGCACCATACTCCTCAGGGGTGCAATAGCCGGTTGTATCCGGAATATTGACAACTGTCGCACCGGCTTTAATAACAGCTTCCACTACTCTTGCCAGATACTCGTTATCTGTTCTTCCGGCATCTTCAGCATAAAACTCTACATCATCTACAAACTTCCTTGCATATTTTACACAGCTGATCGCTCTAAGAATTATATCCTCTCTATTAGATTTGAACTTGTACTGAATATGAGGATCTGAGGTACCTATTCCTGTATGAATCCTTTTCCTTCGCGCAAAATGGAGTGCATCTGCAGCAACTTCAATGTCTTTTTCCACAGCCCTGGTAAGTGCACATATTGTTGACTCTTTGACAACTTTTGATATCTCAACGATTGATGTGAAATCTCCGGGGCTGGAAATAGGAAACCCACACTCAATAATATCTACCTTTAACAATTCAAGGGCTTTGGCTAATTCTATCTTTTCGATAGTGTTCAACTGACAGCCCGGAACTTGTTCACCATCTCTCAATGTGGTGTCGAATACATAGAGTTTCTCATTCATATTTGTCTAAATTAAAAAAGCCACCTTATTCAAGGTGGCCGGTTCATATTTCTTATATTTAATCACAATATATCAGATCCCCACCTCTCTGCCTTTACATAGGTCGAGTAGTAGAAAAAAATCCATATTTAGATTATTCATTGCTTGCATAACGGCTGCGAAGATATAAAAATAATCAATATATCTGCGGAATTATCTTATTTTTGTATAAACCTACACTAAAAAAGTTATAAATCATGACATACAAATACCTGTGCATATCTACTGAAAATCAGATTTGTACACTAAAAATAGACAACCCTTCCCAACTAAATGCTTTGAATTCATCATTATTGAAAGAACTTGACGAAGCTGTCGGTGAAATAGAGACGAATCCGGACATACGTGTTTTGATAATTACAGGAGAGGGAAGATCGTTTGTTGCCGGTGCTGACATTTCAGAAATGGCTGATTTGGACAGTATTGCTGCCGGGGAGTTTGCCTTCCGCGGTGCCAGTGTATTTCGTAAAATTGAGCTTTTGCCCATACCTGTAATAGCCGCAATTAATGGATTTGCACTTGGAGGAGGGTGCGAACTTGCTCTCGCATGTGATATAAGAATTGCGTCCGAAAACGCAAAACTTGGCCAACCGGAAGTATCTTTGGGAATAACACCGGGGTTTTCCGGGACAGTAAGATTGTCAAGAATAGTTGGGGTAGCCAAGGCTAAAGAGTTGATTTATACAGGAAAGGTGATAGATGCATCTGAAGCCTTCTCTATAGGGCTATTAAACAAGGTATATACAGCCGAGACACTTATGGATGAAGTGAACAAAATGGCAGAAAAAATAGCCGGAAATGCCCCGATAGCTGTCAGAAACGCAAAGAGATCCATCAATGACTCTGTTGATCTTTCTGCAGATGAGGCCATTAAAAACGAGATGCGTCTTTTTGCCTCATGTTTCAGTTCAGAAGATCAGAAAGATGGAATGAAATCATTTCTAAATAAGAGTAAAACGAAATTCAATAACAGATAATATCTAAAACTATGAAAATTTGCATAATAGGAACAGGAACAATGGGAAGCGGCATTGTTCAGGCATTCGCTCAATCGGGATTTGATGTTGTGATGAAGGGGATAAATGACAAAGAACTGCAGTCAGGATACAAGAATATTGACAGGAATCTTTCAAAACTTGTGGAAAAAGGAAAAATGGGACAAACCGACGCTGACGAAATAAAATCCAGGATCACCGGTACCACAGGATATGATTTATGTAAGGATGCAGATCTTGTTGTTGAGGCTGTCTTTGAGACTATGTCTGTAAAGAATGAAATTTTCAGAGCCTTGGATGAGATATGTGAGCCAAAAACCATTCTTGCCTCCAATACATCCTCTCTCTCAATCACAGAAATCGCAGCATCTACAAAGAGGGCAGACAGGGTCATCGGAATGCATTTCTTTAATCCGGCTCCTGTTATGAAACTTGTAGAAGTTATTAAGGGACAGTTGACTTCGCCAGAGACTCAGGCTTTTGTCACCGAAATAGCCGTAAAGGCCGGTAAGACACCAGTTAATGTCAATGAAGCACCGGGCTTTGTTGTAAACAGAATACTTATTCCGCTGGTAAATGAGGGTGTGGCAATATTTGCGGAGGGTGTTGCAACTAAAGAGGAGATAGACGAGGCTATGAAACTCGGAGCGAATCATCCTATGGGACCCCTTGCTCTCGGTGATTTGATTGGTCTTGATGTATGTCTTGCCATTATGGAGGTCTTATACAATGAGTTTGGAGATCCAAAATACAGGCCTCATCCGCTTCTTAAAAAGATGGTAAGAGCGGGCCAACTGGGGAGAAAGACCGGAATAGGCTTTTATGATTACAGTAAGTAGGTATAATAAGTAAGAGGTGTAGGATGCCAAACAGAAACAGCCAGCAAAAAAGTTCCAGAATGAATTATAAGATTCTTATGCAAAACCGCATAAGAAGGGTTCTTATGATCTGTACAAGTTATGATGCTTATATACTTGAGGAGGATGGACGGATTGAAGATCAGATATACAAAGAGTATGTAGATCTTAATCTCAGCAATCCGCCGGCATTCACATGGGCTAATTCATCTATGGATGCCTTGAAATTATTGGATTCCGACAATGATTTCGACTTGATAATAAGTATGATAAATGTAGGTGAACTGGATGTTTTCAAGTTTTCCAAACTATGTAAAGTAGAGCATCCTGATATCCCTTTTGTGCTACTGACAAATTTTTCTAAGGAGCTTACAAAAATCATAGAGAGAGAGGACTGTTCAGCCATAGACCATATTTTCAGCTGGCATGGCAATGCGGATCTTATTCTTGCAATTATTAAACTGTTTGAAGACAGAATTAATGCCGACGACGACATACTTAACGCCGGTGTACAATCAATTTTGCTGGTCGAGGATTCTATCAGGTTCTATTCAACTTATCTGCCTGCAATATACAGATTGGTACTGGTTCAAAGCGCAGAGTTCCTGAAAGAGGCACTAAACGAACAGCAACAAAAGCTCAGAAAGAGGGCAAGACCGAAAATCCTTCTTGCAACAAACTACCAGGAGGCGGTTTATCTATATGAAAGGTATAAAAAAAATCTACTTGGAGTCATCTCTGATGTAGCATTCGTTCTACACAAGAATGATCCGCCTGAAAGTGAGAAAATTGATGCGGGTATTGATTTGTGCAGAATGATCCAGAAGGATGATCCATATATGCCGTTCCTTCTTCAGTCGTCTCAGGAGAGTATGAGAAGCGTTGCTGAGAGTCTTGGTGTCGGTTTTATTCTCAAGCACTCCAAGACACTTTTAATTGAGCTGAGTGAATATATCAGTGAGGAGTTTGTGTTTGGCGATTTTGTATTCCGAGATATAAAAACCGGAATTGTATACGGCAGGGCTAAAGATCTTAAAGAGCTCCAGCATCTCATAATGGAGATTCCCGAAGATGTACTCCTGTACCATGCATCAAGAAACAGGCTCTCCAAATGGATGTACTCACGGGGATTATTCTCTCTTGCTACTAAGATAAAAGGGGTTCGGGAGGGACAATTCAAAACAACGGATGAGCTGAGAAACTTTATTATTCAATCAATTATTGATTACCGGATTCTGGTTGGCCATGGGGTAGTTGCAAGATTCAATAAAGAGACTTATGGTGAATTCATCTGGTTTGCAAGGCTTGGTGAGGGATCTTTAGGAGGAAAGGCAAGAGGGCTGGCTTTTATAAACAGTATGCTGCAGAAGCATAATTTACTGAATAAATACCCCGGAGTCAAGATTCTTATTCCAAGGACAATTGTAATAGCCACAGACTATTTTGACGAATTTATCAAAGACAATGGTCTGCAATATGTTATCAACTCTGATATAACTGATGAAGAGCTCCTGTCAGAGTTTGTAAGTTCCAGATTGCCTGAACAACTTGTTGAAGAGTTAAAGGTATATATACGATATGCAACGGGTCCTTTGGCAGTACGTTCCAGTTCAAAATTAGAAGACTCACATTATCAGCCTTTTGCAGGAATTTACTCCACTTATATGATTCCTCATACGCAGAATAATGACCAGATGCTGAGACTTCTCGGAAAGGCTATCAAAAGTGTATATGCTTCAATCTATTATGCATCTAGCCGATCATACATACAAGCAACCTCAAATCTCATAAGTGAAGAGAAGATGGCTGTTGTCATCCAGGATGTCTGTGGAACTGAAGACAATGGTTACTTTTTCCCCACTCTGTCAGGTGTAGCCAGATCAGTTAACTTCTATCCGATAGGATCTGAAAAACCTGAGGATGGCATTGTGAATATGGCATTTGGTTTAGGCAGACTTGTAGTAGAGGGAGGAAAGACTCTCCGGTTCTCTCCGAAGTATCCAAAGCATATATTGCAGCTTTCAAGCACACAGCTTGCCCTGAAGGAGACACAGAATCATATGTTCGCACTTAACCTGAAACCGGAAGAGTTTAAGACCTCTATTGACGAGTCGATTAATCTCGTAAAATTTGACATAAACCAGGTCAAACATTTCAGGAACATGAAGTATGTTGCATCTACATGGAATCCCCAGAATGAGATGTTGATTGACAACAACCTTGAAGATGGAAGAAAGGTTATAACCTTTGCTCACTTGTTGAAATATGACGTTATACCTATTGCCAAGATTATCTGCGACATACTGGAGATAAGCCAGATGGAGATGCGCACTCCTGTTGAACTGGAATTTGCAGTTAATATGGATGTGCCGGAGGGCCAGGACAAGATTTTCAGCTTTTTACAAATCAGACCTATAACTGATAATCAGGATAACGTTTCCGTTGATTGGGACGGTATTGACAGAAACGGCTGTATTTTATATTCCGAAAAAGCTCTTGGCGTAGGAAAAGTGGAAGGTATAACAGACGTGATTTATGTCAGAAGCGAAAACTTTGACAACACTTACACAAGAGAAATTGCTGCAGAAGTAAATCTTTTGAATAAAGAGGCTAAGGAGCAGAACAGAAATTATCTCCTGATTGGTCCCGGAAGATGGGGCTCAAGTGATCCATGGCTTGGCATACCGGTTAAATGGTCTGATATATCTGAAGCAAAGGTAATTGTTGAGTGCGGCCAGAAAAACTTCCATGTAGAGCCTAGCCAGGGGACTCATTTTTTCCAGAATCTTACCTCTTTCGGGATAGGTTATCTGACTATAAACCCGTTTGCAGGAGATGGCTCTTTTGATGAAGAGTTGCTTGACTCAATGGAGGCTATTCATGAAAGTAAATATTTAAGACACATCCGGTTCAATGATCCTTTGTTTATTTTCATAGATGGCAGGAAGAGCCGGGGAATAATACGTGTATTATAATCCCTCGTTTTTTGTATTTTTGCAGCCAAATAAGCGACAGTTATGAGCGACATTCTCAACCATGAATGCGGAATTGCATTTGTAAGACTTCTAAAACCACTAGAATACTATCACAATAAGTACGGTTCATATCTTTACGGTTTGAACCGTCTTTATATTATGATGGAGAAGCAGAGAAACAGAGGCCAGGAAGGTGCAGGCGTCGTCGGTGTTAAGCTTGATATGCCCCCGGGTTATAAATATATGGACAGGGTCCGTTCTTGTGATTCAAACCCTATTCAGGAGGTGTTTAAAAGGATTAACGAGCCTTTTGATTCCGAAACTTTGAAAAAACGAGATTCAAATTGGGCAAAAATGAATATTCCTTTTGTCTCTGAAATATATCTGGGCCATCTGAGATACTCGACATTCGGGAAAAATAACATTGATCTTGTTCATCCCCTTAAAAGAGCCAGTAACTGGAGAAGCCGGAATCTTGCCCTTGCCGCAAACTTCAATCTGACAAATATCGACGAGTTGTTTGAAAGCCTTATTCAAGCCGGTCAACACCCCAGATATTATGCAGATACTGTAACCCTGCTTGAAAAAGTCGGCTATTATCTTGATGATGAGATTCAAAACAGATACAGAAAATACAGGGACGAAGGGTTGAGTAAAATAGACATTACTCAACAAATAGAAAATAATCTTGACTTACAGGATGTTCTTAGAAAAAGTACTGAAAATTGGGATGGTGGATATGCCGTTGCAGGAGTATTGGGACACGGGGATGCCTTTGTGGCAAGAGATCCATGGGGTATAAGACCGGCATACTACTATCATGATGATGAGGCAGTTGTTGTAGCTTCTGAAGCTTCAGTAATCAGGACATCCTTCAGAGTTGACGATGCCGGAATAAAGGAGATCAAACCAGGTCATGCACTTATAGTCAAGCAAAACGGCAATGTAGATGAGGTTATGGTCCGTGAGCCGAGGCAGAGGAGCAGTTGCTCTTTTGAACGAATATACTTCTCTCGGGGAAATGACCGGAATATATACAAGGAGAGAAAAAAACTCGGAGAGTTGCTCTCTGATCAGTTGATAGAATCTGTTAAAGGTGATTTGGAAAACACTGTATTCTCATTTATTCCCAACACTGCAGAGACATCATTTTATGGTATGGTTAAGGGGATCCAGCAATTTATGGTGAACAGTAAAATAGAGCAGCTGCGCTCTGCTGACGGCCATATCGATGACACTATTTTAGAGAAAATTATTTCTGCTGAACCGAGGATTGAGAAAATTGTCATCAAGGACGCCAAATTGAGAACTTTCATAACATCAGACGGCGACAGGGATATGATGGTCGGACATGTGTATGATGTAACGTATGGAGCTGTTAGAACTGAAGACAATCTGGTGGTTATAGATGACTCTATCGTAAGGGGAACAACTTTACGCCGCAGCATATTAAGGATTCTTGACACTCTTCATCCTAAAAAGATTATTATAGTCTCATCTGCTCCACAGATAAGATATCCTGACTGCTACGGGATTGACATGACCAGAATGGGGGAATTCATTGCCTTCAATGCTGCAATAGAACTTCTGAAGGAGAATGGTCTTGAATCTATCATCGAGGATGTCTATCAAAAATGCAAAAGCCAGATTGGTCTCCCTAAGGAGTTGTACGTCAATTATGTAAAAGAGATATACAATAATTTTACTGACGAACAGATCTCTTCAAAAATAGCTGAAATGGTTAAGAGTAAGGATATAAAAGCAGAAGTCCTGGTTGTTTTTCAAAAAATAGACAACCTGCACCTTGCATGTCCTGAAAATAGCGGAGACTGGTATTTTTCCGGTAATTATCCGACACCCGGCGGAAATAAAGTTGTGAATACTGCATTCATAAACTGGAGAGAGGGCCGGGACGAAAGATCATACTAGCGGGCCAGCACTACGCCTGTATTTCTCCCCGTATTTTTCACATATTCACTAAGTGTTCCCTCGTGAATAACAACTTTTTCCTTTTTGGATGAAGCATGGATAAATGTGAGTCTCTTGCCATCTTTATATATTATCCCAACATGAGAAATATCTATTCCCGGTATTGTTGTGACAAAACCTACCATGTCTCCGGTATGAATTTTCCTGAATTTTCTGTCAATCCTTTTTGTTGGGATATAGTAATGCTTCCGTTTGTTTATCTCCTGCTCCTTTAATACAATTTTATCCTTCAGGGCTGCATTTTGCGACAGTGGCCTATAACTTTCTGAACTGGTTGACATGATGTTAAGATTCAGTTTCAACCTTTTTCCGCCGCATTTACGTGTGACATTACTAATCAGCCCTTTCCTCTGATTCTCAAATATCCAGTCAGATGTGTAGTGCAGTCTGTCAGTGTAGTCGTTAATCGCATCATTCCTATATCGGTAGTGCTTCAAGATAGAACAATAGTTTTCAAAGGAGATATCTCCGGAAATGACAGTTGATGTAAGGGCTAAAACATTTTCCACAAATGTTGTACAATCCAATTCTCTGAGGTTTACTACCAATCCCTCTGGTTCAATTTCAAGAGTATGGCCAACATATGGCGTTTCAAGAAAGAAGATAGCTGTTTTCAATATTATTGTGTCACGAGGCTGATCTCTCCATGCCTCGATATATTTGCAATAGTCATTGAAAATCTCCTTGTCTCTGGTTGTACAATAGAGGGTATCAGCAGGAAACGCAATCGTTATTGTTGAAATAAATGACATTATAAATATCATCATGAGAAACTTTTTCTTCATAAAATGTACTCCTTAATTTTACTTATAAGTAATTCTTTTTCAATAGGTTTTGGAATGAAACCCAGAAATCCCTCCTTTAGTGCCATCTTTTTTTCCTCTTCGCCGGTAAAGGGGTTACTGCCAACACAGGAATTTCAGGCCACTCTCTCTTTATGATCCTGTTTGCCTCATATCCATTCAGCAAAGGCATATTCAAATCCATAAGAATCATACTTACATCATTCAATACCCGGCATGACTCAACTGCTTCATTCCCGTTTCTTGCCCTTATAACAATATAGTTTTGTGGTGAGAGCATCTTTTCAATAAGTAGAAAATTAACGTCCTCATCTTCTGCAACAATCAATGTTTTGGTGATGTTACCGGTTAGATGCCGCTGTGTGTTATCAGGGATTGTATCAATGGTAATACGATCATTCTCATTGTAAGGAAGTGTAAAATAAAAAGTTGTCCCCTCTCCGACTACTGAATCCAGCCAGATATCACCTCCAAGCAATTTTACATATGCTTTTGAAATCGGAAGGCCTAATCCCGAGCCTCCATATTTCCTGCTGTCTCCTACTTCAATTTGTCTGAATCTTTTGAAAATCTCATCATGCATGTCATCAGGTATTCCTATACCGGTATCTTTTACATAAAACTGCATTTTCTCCTTTTGCAGCTCATATCCAACCTCCACATATCCCTTATGAGTAAATTTAAAAGCATTGGTTAGCAGGTTAGATAATATCTGAATAAATTTAATCTCATCACTGTTTATATATGCATTTTCATCTGATATGGCAAGGTTGAGATTGATTGACAGACCCTGTTCTTTTGTTTTTATGGAAAACTGATTACAGATCTGGCGGATGAGGTTATTAACGTTAAAGCTCTTTTTATTACATGTCTCCTGCCCTGCCTCCAAGGCTGATATATTAACAATGTCGTTTATTATAACCAACAACTGCTGTCCACTCTTCTGTATGATATCAGAGAATGAGACCCTGTCATCTGTTGTAAGTTCCTGATCTGTCAACATCTGGGAAAAGCCCATTATAGCATTCAGCGGTGTTCGTATTTCATGCGAAATGTTGTGCAGAAAAGCGGTCTTTAGACGATCGCTCTCCTCTGCCCTCTCCTTAGCTTTAATATAGTCTGCCAGGAGAGCTTTTCTCTCAGTAACATCTTCCATCAGGATAATATACTTAGAAATTTCACCATTTTCATTCATTATTGATGAGATGTCCGTTTTTGCCCAGAATAACTCTCCGTTCTTTTTCATATTCTGGAACTCGCCTTGCCATATACTCCCCTTTGTGATCCTTTCAAGAAGGGTGTAGTAGAAGTTCTTTTCGTTGACGTCAGGAGTGATTATTCTTAACTCATCTTTAATCAAATCCTCCAACAAATATCCGGTAAGTTCAGTAAACCTTGGGTTTACATATTCTATCAATCCTGACCTATCTGTGATCATAACACATACGGGACTCTGTTCTATCGCACGGCTAAGGAGTCTTACTTGGGATTCAGACTGTCTCTGAACTGTAATATCCCTTACCAGGACGTGTCTTGCGGGTCTGGAATTGAATGAAAAATAGTGAGAACTTGTCTCTGTAATAATAATACTCCCGTCTTTCCTTCTATTCTCAATGTCGGTCTCATATCCGTATTTTGGACCTGTTCTTGTGTTATCGGAAATAATATAATCTTTATGATTGACTCTTATATCATTAACCTTCATGGAAAGAAACTCATCTCTTGAATAACCGTAAAGATTAACCGCTGCAGAATTGACTTCAAGGAAAGAGAGCGTCTCAACATCATATATCCACATAGGTTGAGGATTTTTTGCAAACATATATCTGTAAATCTTCTCACTCTCCATCAGTCTCTTTTCTGCAAGTTCTCTCTCCCTCGTTGCTCTTTTCTGCTCAAGAGCATTCATTATTGCGTTGTTGAGCCTTCTGAGATTATCTTTCAAAATATAATCGTCTGCTCCCGATTTTAATGAATTTACAGCTGTCTCTTCATTTATTGATCCCGTAATTAAAATAAAAGGAGTATCCGGCAATAACTGATTTCGGATATTAAGAGCCTCCATTCCATTGAATTTCGGCAAATTATAATCTGAGAGAATTATGTCCGGCTTGTAAGAATTTATGGCATCAACAAAGTCTTCATGAGTCTCAACAACTAAGGAATCAAACAATATATTGCCCTCAAGAATGAAATCCTTAATCATCCTTAAGTCGGCAGGGTTGTCTTCCACGAACAATATCTTAAGCTTCGTATCCATATAATGATCAGACCAAGCTTTATATACAAATATATTAAAAAAGAGTTAGAAATTTTCTGATTCTTATAGAGAATCTAAATCATTTCTATCTTATCTCCTCTCCCCTGAAAGGTTGTCTGAAGTATTTCTCAACTGTCGTGTTGAAAAGTCCAGGCTGTTCCCGAGGCACACGGTGAGTAGCATCGGGGAATATACACAGATTAGCTTTCGGAATGCTTTTATAAATAAAAAGAGTATGGTCTGGTTTAATGATATCTCTGTCAGCTGAAAGAACCAATACCGGAACCTTAATCCGCCCAAGATCTTTTGATGTCAGCCGGGGTTGGAACTCAACCATCCTGTATCTCTGTTGGATGACTTTCCAGTTTTTTGTAGTATCATTCTTGGCCAGCATCTCTTCAGCCTGTTTCCTTTTACGTATTGTTGGTTCTATAAAGCTTGGATAGAGGGCATTGGTATCAGGGGTTACATTGACCCCATAAACAGCCATTTTCTTAACTGTTTCGGGAAAATTTATTCCCATAATAAGAGCAACTATTCCTCCGTCACTATATCCGATTACATAGGCAGAATCAAGTCCAAGTCTCTTTATTAGACCGGCCGCATCCTGAGCCATTATATCATAAGTCAGCGAATCCGGTCCCAGTTCTGACTTTCCCCTCCCCCTACTGTCGATGGCTATTACGTGGTATTCTTTCGAAAAAAATGAGATCTGATGTCTCATATCTTTTATACTGTTTCCGTTACCGTGAAGAATAACCAATGGTTCTCCCTTCCCATAGGATTCATAGTATACATTAACATTCCCAACTTTCAAAAAAGAACCTGCATCTTTATTATTGCCATATTGTACCTCTTTTTCTTGTCCAAGTACATCACCCAGCCCTAAAAATAGTATTAAGCATGGGATTAAAAGTGTTCTCTTATAAATTTGCATCATAAAATTGTACATAGTTTAAAATGAGTACCCTATGTTTAGGGTTAAAGGGATTTTGACTCCTCCGTTTGCAGGGAAAATATTTCCGTTCGAATAATGGGCTATTCGTAATTCAGCATTAATTGATCTCTGTTTACCAAAAAAACAACCGAGCGCCATTGCGTCATAAAATGTAAATTTCTTTCCTGTATCTTCCCCGTCAAGTAAGGTTCTGGAAATATATGTCGGACCTGCCACAATATAATAGAAATAGGCATCCAGAGGCTTTGTATGAAGGAAGTTAAGCCTGAATACAGGGAAAAGTGATAATGCAAAAAATCCTCTTTGTTTTTATTGGTCTGTAAAACGGAAACATTAGCCCCCCAATCCAAAGCAAACATTTTAGGAGAGTGAAACACGTTTCTCTGATATGTTATAAAGGTGCCTCGTTTAACCTCAGAATCCCCTCCCCAGAATATATTTAAGCCTGCAACAAAATTGTTGACACCATATCCGGCGGCATTTGTAGTATATCCAACCTGAATCCATTGTTTTGGATAAATTCTATCTTTTTTAACGGCTTTTTCAATCTTTTCATCATCAATAGGCTGGAAACGATACTGAATACCTGCCCCAACATATGATGTATAAGGTTGATCATGTTTATTATCAGAAGGAGAGTAATTTGCAACAATCTGAGCTCCTATTTTCTTGCTTATTTTATACATAGCTCCCCCTCCGAAAATAAATGTTGCAAAGTTAGCATCAGCTACAACTGTATTACCCTGATTATCATCAAATCCGTTTCTTGTTATGATGCTTAAACCTGCCTCACCATATATATTGAACCTTTTACCTATCGGTAATGCCGGTTTAATCGTCAATCCTCCTACATTTGTCCATACTGTCCTGGAAAAAACATTATTATAATCAGCCTGTTTGTAGTATTTGTAATTAACCCATAATACAGGTCTCATATATGTTATCTGGGCTGACAGATAGTCATTGAACTTATATCCCAGCAAGACAAGTCTGACAGCAGCATGTTTAACGGATACAGATTGGAGTGAGTAAACCGGTTCCAATTGTCTTTCAGAGAATGGATAGTCAATGTATCCTGCTGTAATCTCAAAATATGACTTTTGTAGAAATTTCGGTATCTGATACCTATTGTCAATACTTTTTTGTTCTATTTCACTATTTATTATCTGTTGAGCTACTGCTAAATGGGTATTAATAAAAGACAAAACAATAAAACAACAAATAAACCGAGAAAGTTTTTTAATTATCATTTTAGTAAAAGTCTTAGGGTTATAAGTTACACCAAATTTATAAATATTTTTTTCTCATACCATGTATAAAAAAAGAAAGGCAGGTCATTTCTACCTGCCTTGGATTTTTTGCGATCATAAACTTTTTTGGATTTATGAATCTTTTTGTGGCAAACAGGGTGACCATGCTCTTCAATTTCAGCATTTCTGCTTGCAGTCCGGTTTGCTTTGACATAGTCATTCATTGTAATACGTCTTTTTGGTTTCATGATATTCAATTATTTGGCAAATAAATAATTATTTAACAAAATAAACAAAAAAAAACAGAAAAGAATAAACACTAAAAAATACCCGATTCTATTTTATTTACTTCTATTTCTGAGCATCAACTTCCCCCCTGCCGTACTATTTTTGAAAAAAATGAGGAGGGAGATGGAGGCGGAAATTCAAACACAAAAAAGGATTCATACAGGGCATATAAACATTCTGCCCCGATATTTTCTACACGAACGTCCTCCGGACATATCAGATTATCGGGAAGTCATGAATCTAAAAACATCAAATAAATATATGAAAATAAAATTATTAGCAATGCTGGCAGCATTATGTATTACTGCCTCATGCACAAAGATAGAGAGAACGCGGGTTACAGAAGAGGAGAATCTCCCGGGGAATGTTATAAACAGCAATGAGAACGACACTCCTACAGTTGAAGTCTATTTTCATATTAAAAGAGTTGTGAAGCTGCACGAAAAGACCTATTATGATGAATACGGAATACGACATTCGGTTGAAGAGGTGGACGAAATAACTGACCGTCTCTACATAAGAAGCGTTGGGTCAAGTTATGGCTACCGGGCACTTTATGACCTTGAGATATATTGTGAAAACGAGCCTCCGCTTTTTCTGTGGAATGCAGAAACACGTACCGTTAGCGGACTGAACAAGGAGATAATGTGGATAGACCATTGTATAGATGATTATAACGATCCGATACCGACTATAAATGTCACCAGGTTTTTTGGTCAGAAAATCTCTAAAACAACAACACAATCGGTTGTATACAACCCTTTGCTAAATTCCTGGGAGTTGTGTAAAAAGTCTATATAGATTTTATGAAAGCTTTATTGAATATACTGTATCTGACAACAATGCTGCCATGTTGCAGCATTAATGAGAATCCGCCTGAAGTTCCATCCGGATTTATAAGATTCAAATGTTCAATTGACAATGAGCTGACAAAATCATTAACCTATATGGGTAATGGAGTTATGGCGATTATTTACGCATTCAATGAGAACAGCATTCTATATACTGTCGGAGATACACCTGTAACTGCCCGTTCAACTGGTAACGGAGAGCTCCTGACCAATAGTGCTTTGACTCTTCCTGATGGTGTTTACGATTTCTATTCAATATCGTGTAATTCATCAATAACTCCCTCTTTAAACATATGTCAGGGCTATTCAGACCAACCGGCAAACGGAATTGATTATCTGTGGGCTTTTGCCAGACAAGTTAATCTGACATACGGAAGGGAGGTGATTTTAAACTATAGGCATATAGCATGCAAAATAAGAGTTACGGTAAGTGCCGGTGAGAATGTAACATCCCTCTCAATTAATGATATAAAATTTACTTACCCATCAAGCAATGGTGTTGCTTTGGATTTATCTCAGGGCACTTTATCACCTTCACAATCAGTTGAGTCGCTTTCGTCGATTCCGGGTTCAGGCAACAGCAGGACTTTCATAATACTTCCCTGCAGGTCAGCAATTAATATAGTTGTATTGTTAGATGCAAATATTGACGGAGAATACAAGACCGGAAGACGCTTTCTGACTATACTTGACTCAGATCTTGAGGGAGGTATCTTTTATGACATTACTCTGACACTTAATTCAGACAACACCTATACGACAACTTTTGATAATAAGGAATGGGAAACAATATCGGAAACAATAACATATTAGCAACTCTGTTGATTCTTACATTGGCGGCTTGCATTAAGGAGGAGACAGACAGATGCCCATATTTCGGGAAATACCCGGTCTCTTTTTTTGATGAAGACAGTTCATTAAAAAGGAATAACCAAAATGTTCTGTTTTACATAACAAACAAAGACACTTCGCAGGCAGAATTTCCCGGATACACAATAAACGCAGGTGAAAGAGAGTTGAAAAGCGATTGTATGTTACGACTCTTTCCGGGATTATACTCCTTTAGAGCCATAAAATCTCACACTAAAATGAATCTTGAAGACAAACATGTAAGACTAAAGAATGGAGAAGCATATACTTATGCATCTTTTGTCGGAAAAGTGACCAAATCTCCCGACAATAAATTCGGTATTCGTTTCGGGTTGTTCAACTCTTTAATAAGAGCAGTTTGTACGCTTGATCCAAGCAATGACTCAATTTTTGAGATTACCAAAGTAGAAATATCATCTCCCGACGACACCTCTATTTTACTTGACATTGAAAATGGGAAATGTAATTACGCACAGGAAATGACAGATTATTATGATAGTTGTACGATAGAAACTGATCCTACCATATTTTATTATTACTGCGTTCCAATTATCCGCTCCAGATACATTGTCTTTAAAATTTCAATAAAAGAATGTGACTCTGACAAAAAGAACACACTCTATTCCAGAGCATTTCTAAAAACAGATATTGAACAAGGCAAAATATATGATTTTCATTTCAATGTCACTCCCGTAAGTGTCGTATATAAAACAACAACAATATTGGACTGGTCAACTTTTATAAATGACCGGATAATTCATATTAAATAATTAATATTTAACAATCATGAGAAATTTTATAACTACAGGAATTACTGTTTTTTGCACCATTATATTTATATCATGCGAAAAGAGAGAACCTTCAAACGTCATTGAAGAATCAAAGTTTTATGCCTCTTTCAATGGAGAAACCCAGACTAAGGCTACTACACAATTTACTAACGGAAATAAGGCGACCATTTACGGATATTCCGCAGGGGCAAATGTCACTTCAGCAACCCCTGTATCCGGCACTCCTGTCGATGCAACATGCGGCCCTGCCGGCCTTCTTACACCAACTACTCCGGTTTTTCTTCCAAAAGGGAGTTATGATTTCTATTCAGTATCGCTAAACAATGGAAATTCTCCTAACATGACCTTTTCTTCAGGGGTTTCCGGACAGCTGAGCAACGGTATCGACTATCTTTGGGCCAAATGTGTCAATATAGCACAAGGTGGCACAGCCTCTTTCACATATAACCACAAAGCTGTAGGAATTGAGATAAATGTAACTCCCGGTACGGGTATTAGCAATTTTAGCGTAACATCTATAAGCATCACACCCGCTACTCCGGCTGCAAATTCAAAAATGAATCTATCAAGCGGAAGTATCGGTGAGTCAAACAGCGTCGGGGCTATGACTCCCATTTCACTTAGCGGGCAACAAGGTAAATACATAATGTTACCATTGTCGTCAATAGGAATTAACATCGAGCTGACGGTAAACGCCACAATCGGAGGCACAGCCGTCACAGCAAAAAAATACTCGGCATCAATTCCTGCTCAGGCATACTCTTCGGGCTATTACTACACAATTAATCTTACAGTCTCGTCTACTGCCATTCAATTCTCAGGGGCTCTTGTAGACGATTGGACAAATCAGACAATTACAGGCATCTCGTTAACAGAACAATAGCTTTATGAAATCTCAAATAACAGCCATACTGCTTCTCCTCTTCTTACCCGTCATATCATGCATCGATGATGACAAGTGTGATTGCTGTGGCAAAGACTCAGAAGAGATGAAATCAGTCTCTTTCAAAGGAGTAATATTTTCAGCCATAAGTGTCAAGTCTTCAAAGACAATTCCTGCGGGAATCAGGGCTGTTATTTTAGCATATGAAAGCGGAGATAACCCCGTCATTAAATCATGTTACCCGGCAACTCCGCTTACAGTTATTTCAGATCAAAACGGAAACCTGGTGATTGAAAACGAGAGCCCATTATTCATGCCTGTCGGTAACTATGACTTCTATGCCATTTCCATAAATTCCGAAAACCAGGAAAAATTTGAATTTGACGCAGGGAAAATTAAGGGTCTGATGAATGGGACAGATTATTTATGGGCTACAAAAAAAGAGATAGTCATAAACAATAGCACCAATGTTACATTTGATTTCATACATAAAGCAGTTGCCATCGAACTGGACTTTATTGCCGGAAATGGAATTGACTATTTATATATTACAAATGTCCAAACAGCTATGAGTGCAGACGGAGGAGAGCTCATGCTCTCTTCAGGGGAGATAACACCTTCCCTTGCGCTCTCTTCCCTGATGAAAAAGTTAGATGTTATTAATAACACATGCCGGTGGATTATGCTCCCCCTTTCCGGATTGAGTGAGCTTCCAATAATTATTGAAGCCATTTTACAAAAAGGAGACAAGGTTGAATCAAAACGATTTGCAACATCACTCCCAATTGTAAACAGAAATTATAAAGCAGGAACACTTTATAAATATTTTATTCAGGTTGAAGCCGACTCACTATCGTTCGGTAATACAGCAGTATCTGAATGGGCAGAAATCTCTATGGATAACATTATTGTGAGAGAGAAATGAAAAAGTTTATCATTCTGATTATTATTTTGTTTATATCACATACTTATTGTTCCGCACAGAAATTTGGTGTCGGGACAGATGTTATTTCATTAACAACCGCCACGTTTAATATTGAGGCATCTCTGATAGTTTCCAAAAAACTTACACTCCACTTACCGTTGTCCTGGAATCCTTTTACACTGAAAAACAATTTCAAATTAAAACACATTGCTATTCAGCCTGGTATAAGATGGTGGTTTTGGCATGGCTATTCAGAATTTTATTTAGGTGCTCATTTTCTTACATCTATTTTCAATATAGCTGTTTCAAGTGAGCGAAAAGAGGGATGGGCAGGCGGCATCTCGTTCACATGTGGATATGCATGGATGCTGAACCAGCATATGAACCTTGAAATTGAAGCGGGAGGAGGGCCAATATACAGAGAGTATGATAAGTTTGAAAGGGAGATCTGTGGGGATTATTTGGGCACAAAAAAAGGGGTCATACTTTTCCCCACTCGCCTCTCTTGTTCTTTGTTTTTCCTATTCTAATCTGACAACCATGGAGAAGTGTTTGATAATATTAGCCATACAACTCTTATTAATTGGATGCAGCAAGAAGATTTATAGGATTGAGAGAAATGATGTTACTATAAATGTGAGGCATGAGGATAAGAGATATAATAACTCAATCTCTCTTGCAGGGAACAAAGGGAATAAAAAGAGGGAACTATCCTACAAAGAACCTCTTACAGGAAGGAGTGTCCTGATAGAAAATGCGACAAGAGATGAAAAAAGCGGTGAAATGATTGGTGTAAGAGAGTTGGAGGAGGTAATAGTGACAGCGAAGTCGGAGAACATTTCCGAGAGAAATGGAATAATCCTTCTTGGTTTTATCATTACTGTCCCTTCATCCATTATGGACAGCAGATGGCAATTGGAGATAATTCCTGTTCTCAGTATAGGTGTTGACACACTCCATTTCAGCAGTATTGCAATAACGGGAATAGGGTTTAAAAAGACTCAGGCCAGAGGCTATTTGAAATATGAAAAATATTTGAGGAAAATCATTCCCGATGAGGCTGACTTCTATGAGTTCTACACCGATCTTCCAAATCTCGTCTTATTTTTGGAGAGAAATCTCCCGGAATCCAGAATATTGGAGGGGATAAACAACAATGAACTGAAAAGTGAATTTGGCATCAGTGAGAAACAGATTGTAGATCATTATGTCAGAGAGTGGCTTATAGAAAGAAACGAGAAGAGGAAGAGGGAAAAGGATCTGTACTTCAATAAATATGTGAGAATCCCAAGAATAAGGGGATGCAGGCTTGATTCTGTAATTAAAGATATTAACGGAGATTTTGCATATCACTATTCTCAGGAAGTAGTCGCAAGTAAGGAGTCCTCAAAGCTTCACCTTAACCTTCATGGAATAATAAGAGACCAGAGTGGATTAGCGGTAAGGTTAAAACCATCTGATACATTGAAGTACAATGTATCATCTATGATAAGTTTCATTGACACGACAACCAGATACAAGAGAAAGATAGTTTATCGGAGAGTGTCTTCAAATATCAAAGCATCCATAGATTTTAAATCGGGCAAGTATAATATCGATCCTGCACTCACATCAAATCTGAGGCAACTGACTATAATAAAAGACACAATCCGAAAGATACTTAATAGTGAAGAACTGGTACTTGATTCATTGATCATTACTGCAGCATCCTCCCCTGAGGGTTATTATGCAAATAATAAAACTCTCTCTGACAGAAGAGCAGGCTCTATAAAGCAATATCTGTACGAGATACTCGAAACGGGTAAAAATGATAGCTACACCATAATAAACGGTCATTTGGTTTCCGATAACAGTGACTCTGTCAGAAATGGAGAAAAACTGCACATTGTTTCAAAAAGCACACCTGAAGAGTGGTCTGAACTTCTACGCTTGATACAGGCAGATCAAAATATTGTAGAAAAAGATAAAATAATTGGCTGTATGGATATCAGAAATCCTGATGATAGGGAAAGTGCCATGAAGAGATACAGGAAAGATTATAAATATATAAAAGAGCACCTGTATCCTGTTTTAAGAAGGGTAGATTTTACATTCCATCTTCACAAACGAGGTATGATAAAAGATACTATTCACACAAAAGAGGTAGATACTGTATATCAGAGAGGAGTAGCGTATTTGAAAGAGAGAAGATATAATGATGCCCTGAAAATTCTAGCCAGTTATGAAGATTTTAATACCGCAATAGCACATATGTCATTAGGCCATGACTTTTCAGCCGAAAAAATTCTATCCGGCTGTAACGAAACAGCCATCAAAGTATACTTACAATCCATACTTGCTGCCAGAAGAGATGAAGAAGACAAAGCGATTCAGTACTTCAAGAAAGCAAAAAATATGGACATTTCGATGGCATATAGGGGAAGTCTGGATCCTGAAATAAGTTACCTGATTAATAAATATAATTTAAATGAGGATCTTTTCAAATGAGACTATATAGATATATCCTTTTTTCTCTGTTTATTCCAGGATTTCTGGGTTGTGACAAAGATGACATAATAGACATAACTGATTCTGAGATTAAAACGGAGATATTAGCCAGAATAAATCTGACGATTAAATCTGAAGATGTTATATCCAAATCGACAACCGTCGTCGATAATATGATCAGCAATGTAAATATTCTTGTATTTGACATAAATGGTAATCTTCTGAAAAACTACTATTTTGAGAATCCTTCTTCTATAACAATATGCTGTTCAAGTGGCACCAAGACCATTGTTGCCGTGGCAAATGCCGGAGATATCGGTCTTTCGTCTTATACAACAATCAGTAATCTGCGTAATGCCGTCACTTCAAATATGACGAACAGTCTGGATCAATGTATAATGGCCGGGGAAAAGTGTTTAAATCTCAAGAGTAGTGGCTCCGTTACAATAGAAATGAGACGATTATTGTCTAAAGTAACTGTCGTTTTCAATAAAAATCAGCTTGATGAAGGAACTACAGTAACAATCCGCGATATATCACTCAGAAATGTACCTTCATTCTGTTGTCTGTTCTCTGATAACAAGCCTCTGACATCAAGTGATATTTCAGAATACGGAGACTTTATTAATGCGAATCTGGAACCTGCTGACCATCAGTATGCAACTCCTTTATATATGTTTGAAAACAAACAGGGAGATATCGGATTTGCTACTAATGAATCTCAGAAATCCCCGGGAGAGTCATATCCTGTTTGTTCATACATAGAAATCAGAGCCGATTATACAAATGAAGCCCGGGAAGGAATCATAAAATACCGGTTTTATCTTGGAAATAACATTACCAATAATTTTGATGTTATAAGGAACAAGTGGTATCAATTAAATGTGATTTTCAGAGAAGATGCGATAAATGAAGTTTCATGGAGAATTGACACTACCGAGATAACAGATGTACTCTATCTTGTAGAGGTTGTTAGTCAACCCATAAATGGGGGATCCGTTGAAGGTTCAGGATACTATAAATATGGCTCCCTACCTGAATTGGACGCAACTCCCAACACATACTACACATTTACAGGCTGGAGTCCTGCAATTGCTCCTGTGACGAGAAGCATGACTTATACGGCTATTTTTCAATATATTGACCCAACAATACATGTTACAGGTATCACACTGTCAAAGGACTCTTTGAATCTAAATTCAGGTTCAACCGGGAATCTAACGGCAATTGTACTACCCGAGAATGCGAACAATAAAAGTGTTGTATGGTCATCTTCCAATCCAAGTGTTGCCACTGTCGATCAAAACGGAAATGTAAGCGGGTTAAGCGCCGGCATAGTCTCAATTATTGCAACGACGGCTGATGGCGGATATACCGCATCCTGCACTGTAAAGGTCTTCAGAATAATAAAACTCTACTTTCATATTGAGAGGACGGCAAAAGTTGAATATAAAAGTAATAATGGCGGATACTGGTACCTGACTGAACCGTTGCGCGATGATATATATGTAAAATCTGACAGCCCTGAGGCTATACCTGGAACAATATCATATTCTATTGAATGGGCTTATGACCCCTCTTCCGGATTTTCACCTCCGGAATCAACAACGGCTACCAAATCGATAATAATTTACCACACTTTAAACCAGATGTTGGAATCAGACAATGCATGGGGAAGCGAGACCGACTTCACTATCGACTACCCGATAATAACGGTTACGGGTGTATCTCCGGCAATAATGGAAAGTCCTCCAACCAGGATTATTGTAGATCAGCAGATGAACACTTATAAGTATACAGAAATCGGAAGATAGTCCTCTTATTTAATTTGGTTGGCAACATTTATCCCATCCAAAGCAGATGAGACAATCCCGCCGGCATAACCGGCACCTTCTCCACAGGGATAGAGGTTCTTAAAGGTTACATGACATAATAAATCAGGATCTCGTGTGATTCTTACCGGAGATGAGGTTCTTGACTCAACCGCAAGCAATAAGGCATCCGGAGTTATGTACCCTTTCATTCTCTTGTCAAAAATGTATAATGCCTGTTTAAGTCTGCTTGTTATGAATCCCGGTAGAATCCCGTCAATCCTTGCAGGAACCGCACCTGGATGATATGAAGTCTGAGGCAATCCGGATGATTCCTTTCCCTTTAGAAAATCTGTCATTCTTTGAGCCGGTGCTTTTATATTTCCGCCCCCGTGCATAAATGCGGCTTTCTCTATGTCGCTCTGGAATTCCATTAAAGCCAGCTCTCCGTATTTTTCATACCCGGAAATGTCAGATGGTTCAACTGATACGACAACCCCGGCATTTGCCCACTTTGAATTTCTGGATGAATTCGACATTCCGTTCAGTACCAGCTCTCCCGAGGCTGTGGAGGCGGGCACAAGTATACCTCCGGGACACATACAGAATGAAAAGACGCCCTTTCCCTCTATCTGTGCAACCTGACTATACTCTGCAGCAGGCATATAGGGCTGATAAAAGCCATGATACTGAATTTTATTTATAAGAGACTGAGGATGTTCGATCCTGACCCCTAAGGCAAATCCCTTCTTCTCTATCTTCCACCCCCTTTCAGAAAAAAGCCTGTATATGTCTCTGGCAGAATGGCCGGTTGCAAGAATAACATTATCTGCATAATACTCTGCACCACCCATGCACTTGACTCCTTTAACAACCTCCCCTTCAGTAATTAAATCTACAACTCTGGAATTAAAGTGATACTCTCCCCCATTTTCAATAATCGCGTGCCTCATATTTTCAATAATGCGCGGTAATCTGTCAGTACCAATATGTGGGTGAGCATCAATCAGGATGCTCTTATCTGCTCCAAAGAAGACAAATTGGTTTAAAACTTCATATATATCACCCCTTTTGTTTGAGCGTGTATAAAGCTTGCCGTCAGAGTAGGTTCCGGCACCACCCTCTCCGAAACAGTAGTTTGAATCAGGGTCCACAAACTGTTCTCTGGAAAGTTTCGCAATATCAGATTTTCTTTGATGAACATCTTTTCCTCTTTCAATAATTACAGGCTTATAACCCCTCTCAAGCAACTTCAAGGCTGCAAAAATACCGGCAGGGCCTGCTCCGATAATAATTACACTCTTCCCCTCTCTTACATTTTTATAAAAAGGCTCTTTATACCTATAGACAGGTTCCTCTCCTTTTTTGTAGCCCTCAACTTTGAGTCTGTATAGTACATTCTTACCTCTTGCGTCAATGGAGCGTTTTATTATTAAAGCTTCTCCCACAGATTCCGGGGTTATACCCATCGCTCGTGCAACCATCCCATATAGCTCTTTTTTAGACAATTCCAGGTTGACAGGAACAGTGATCTCTATCTCTTTCATTAAATAGTTTAATATTTTGCAAAAATGGCCATTTTTTGAATAATAATTACTCTTATATTTGATTATAATTTATGAT